>Ga0210040_10002801_pt1 | contig 24191 bp, 21 predicted proteins | sample CryGeyCG12114_NA_FD_185462 | JGI IMG/M metagenome (GOLD analysis project Ga0210040, IMG submission 185462) | Groundwater microbial communities from aquifer - Crystal Geyser CG19_WC_8/21/14_NA (SPAdes) (version 2) | ecosystem: Environmental > Aquatic > Deep subsurface > Groundwater | place: USA... | reverse complement strand
CGCCGGGCCACGGCACCGACCGAAGCGGAGCAGCGCGAGGGCGAAGAACAGGACGAACAGCCCCGCCCCGACCAGGCCGTTGGCGAAGATGACGAGCCAGATGTGGCCCTGGGTGCCGAGCGGCGGGACACCGCAGGCGACGCAGTCGGCTGTGGAGCCACCGGCGATGGACGCGAAGTTTCCCTGCACGTCCCGGGTGCTGCCGAACCCGAGGATGGGCGATCCCTCGCTGGCGCTGGCGACCGTCGCCTGCAGCAGCAGGGAGCGACGTTCGTTGCTGTGCCCGTGGTTGAGCCGTTCCACGACCACCGTGCCCAGCGGGCTCAGGACGAGAGCGGCCACCACCGCGGCCAGACCGATCAGGAGCACGATCAACGACGCCGACCGACCGCGGACCGCCTGCCGGCACACCATCACCAGGCCGCAGAGCACGAGCGAGATCCACAGCCCGCGGTTCAGCGACAGCACCATGGGCACCGCACCCGCGACCAGGACGAAGGGCGCCAGGACGCGCTGCCAGCGGCGGCCCTCGAGCATCCAGCCGACCCAGAAGAAGGGGAGCGAGAGCGAGATCGCGCTGCCCCAGGTGTTCGCGAAGGGGAAGGGCGCCTTCGGTCGGGCCTCGGCGTAGCCCAGCACCATCTGCACGTCCGACAGCCCGGGGTGGATGAGCGACAGGACGAACGAGTTCTTCGCCAGGTTGCCCGGCAGCAGCAGCTCGAGGACGGACGGGAAGTCCACCTTGGGCAGCAGGACACCGGCCAGGCCGCCGACCACGCAGAAGACGAACATCCACCCGACGGCCTGGGCGACCCGGGCGAAGGAGACGCGACGGGTCAGGTTGACCGCCCAGACCAGCACGATCGTGCAGGCGAGGTACCAGGCCAGGCGGAACAGGTACACCGCGACGCGGCTGAGCCCCCCGCTGCCCGGCACGGCGCCGGGGGCGTCGGTCCGCAGGGTCGAGCTGCTGAGCAGCACCAGCAGCAGGAAGAGCACCCACCAGCCGAAGGCGGGAGGCAGGCGCAGGCTGCTCCGCCGTCTCCACAGGGAGGCGGCCATGGGCAGGGTGGCCACCACCGGGGCGAAGGCCGCGAGACCCAGCAGCCACCACACGGGGTAGCCGACGATCGCCGCGGCGAGAGGCCACAGCTCACGCATGGGATGCGGGTCCGCGACGCCCCGAGAGGTCACGAGCTCGCGTGCGTCACCAGCAACGACGTCGGTGGTCATCGCACTCCTTGGTCTCGTCCGGTCCGGGTGGTCGTGGTGGCGGTGCTCGTGCTCACGGGCTCGTGCTCATGGGCTCGTCCTCATGGGCTCGTGCTCACGAAGACGTTGTCCAGCACCCCGTTGAACTGGTCGGGCTGGGTCTTCACGAGAGCACCGTCGGCGGTGACCTTGCCCCCGACCGAGAGGCCGGTGCTGCTCGCGAAGGACAGGGCACCCGCCGCCGCTGGGGAGGAGACCACCTCGGTCTCCCCGCCGGGGCCGCCCAGGGGCGTGGCCGCCAGGTCCAGCGTGACGCCGTCGTACCGGCAGGAGAGCCGGTACCAGCCGTCGTCCATCGCGTGGGTGAGCTTCACGAAGGCGCGCAGCCGCGGCGTGCGCACCGTGCAGGAGGGGACGTGCTTGTCGACCTGCAGCTTGAGCTGGTTCTGGTCGGCGAAGAGCCCCCGCTGCACGACGTTGTCGCCGTTGTCCTGCGCGCCGGCGCCGGAACCCTCGTCGAGCTGGACGTCAGCCCCGAACACCAGGTCGGGCGCCGGGGACACCTGGGACGGGGAGGGTGGAGGAACCAGGAGCACGAGGCGTCGCTCGGCGGTCGAGGCGTACGCGGGAAAGACCAGCCCCCGCGTGCCGTCGCCGCTCGGTGTGGTCCGCACCGGCGCGTCACCCGCCCGGCGCACCCCGACCACCGAGCTACGAGAGCTCGCGACCAACGGGTCGGGGCCGTCGAAGTCGAGAAGGACGTAGTCGCTGCCGAGCCTCGGCGAGGGAACGACCGGCACCGCGCCGGAGGAAGGCCCCGTCGCCGCCGACGGGGCGGAGTCCGCCGGCAGGGCGGAGCACGCCGCCAGCGTGAGCACGCAGGCCAGAGCCGCTGCCTGCCGACTCACGTCGAGAGACGGTCAACCGTCGTACGGCCGGCGATCATCGCAGTCGTCCAGAGCCCGCGCGCGTAGCGGCCGCCCAGGCGGCGCGGGGACTGAGCCACCCGTGCGACCCACTCGAGGCCCGGGAGCCGGAGCGCCCGCGGCGCCCGCTTCTCGTGGCCGACGAGGAACCCGAACCAGCCGCCGCAGGTCATGATGAGGGAGGGCGGCAGCGCGTGCGACCAGCGGCGCGACCACAGCATCTCCAGCGGTGCGCCGAGACCGACGACGACGACGTCGGGGCGGCTCGCGGCCAGCTGCTGGACGGTGCTGGACCAGTCCCGGACGTAGCCGTTGGTCGCGAAGACGATCTCGCCGCACCCGTGGGACGCCAGGACCTCGCCCGCCCGCGCCGCGATCCCGTCCGCGCCCCCGACCATCGCCACCCGGGGGGCATGACCGAGCCGGTCCGTCAGGCGGCGCAGCACGTCCCACCCGATGTCGGTCGTGGGCGAGCGCTCGAGCCCACCGGCTCCGGCCATCCGCCCGAGGACGACCACCGAACCACCGTCCGCGTACACGAGGTCGGCAGCGTTCATCTCTTCGACGAACTGCTCGTCGCGACGGGCGTTGAGCCCGCCGACGTGCAGGGCGTAGAGCGTCCGCACCCGGTCCTGGGGATCGAGGGCGAGCTCGACCGCCCGGTCGACCACCTCCTCGCTGGTCAGGTCGTCGACCAGGAAGGGACCGACCTGGACGCGGCGCCGCTCGCGGGTGGCGACACCGCCCTGCTGAGCCTGTGGGGAGAGGGCGGGAAGGGACTTGGACGTTGTCATACGCGTTGGAGCTCCTGTCTTCCTCAGCCGATCAGCAGGCTGAAGGTGACCGCGGCGGACCCGGCGACGTCGGTGCTCGCCGCCAGGCCGCCCTGTGCACCCGAGCCGACGGCGTCGTCGCCGTCGGCCAGGATCGCTGAGGTGTGCCCGCTCGTGGTGCCGAAGACGCTCGACCGACGCGTCTGGCCGCCGGGCAGGCTCCACGCGGTGGTGCTGCTGCCCTTGTCGGTCCAGTAGCTCACCAGCCACTGGTGGCTGTCCGTCGCGCTGACGGTCGGGGTGGTGCGGGTGGTCCGGTCGGCGGTGTCGAGCAGCGACTTCGAGGCGGTGACCTTCCCGCCCCGGTAGGCCGCCACGGTCATCACGTCCTTGACGTACGCGCTGCTGGTGACGGTGACGGTCTTGCCGGCGTCGTCGCTGGTCGCCGTCCGCGTGAGGGCGTACGCCGTCATCCCGTCCCCGGCCTGGCTCTCGGCCACGTCCCACCCCGAGGGCGTCGAGTACGTCGCCGAGGTGGCGTTGCCGGTGAAGAAGAGGAGCAGCTGGTCGCCGGCCCGCACGGAGCTGGGCACGCTCACGTTGTGCGACACCCGGTTGCCGGTGCTGGTGGCCGCGTCCACGAACGCCACGGGGCTCGTCACGTCCTCGGCGGTGACGTCCTTGGTGGCCACGCTCTTGGCGCCGGCGTCGTCCGTCACCGTCAGGGTGACGGTTCGCTGGCCCGCGCTGGCGTAGGTGTGCTCCGCCGTGGCCCCCGAGGCCGTGGCGCCGTCACCGAAGCTCCAGGCGTAGGAGGCGATGCTGCCGTCCGGGTCGCTCGAGCCGCTGGCGTCGAACGAGCACGTGGTGCCCGCGCAGGTCGCGGAGAGGGCCGCGGTCGGCGCCGCGTCGACCTTGCCCGGGTAGAGGAACAGCACCTTGGACGACCACCCCAGACCGGCGCCCGTGAGCGTCGTGACCGCGCCCTGCGGCGCCGTCCCGTTCCAGGCGACCGAGGACAGCGAACCGTTGGTCTTCGCGAAGTAGTACTTGCCGCCGGCGACGAAGGCGCCGCGGACGTCGGAGTAGGTCACACCGGTGATGGCCGCGCTCGAGGCCCGGAGCTGGCCCACGACACCCGACTCCGGCTCGAACCCCCGCGAGAACAGCACGTTCTGGTTGGCGCGGGTGAAGTAGATGCGTCCGCCGGAGTAGAAGAGGCTCTGCAGGCTCGGCAGGTCGGTGTCGTGCCAGTCCGCCTGCCGCACGAGCGCGTCGCTCTCCCAGGTGGTCTTGGTCGGGGTGAACGTCGTGCCGTCCCAGGTCCCCTTCTTCAGGGTCCCGTCCTTGTAGGCGACGTAGAGGTCCTTGCCGATCACGAACGCGCCCACGCTGTTGGTGAACGTGGTCTGGTCGGCGCTCGGCGTGGGACCGGCCGTGACGGTGGTGCCGTCGAACGTGCGCTGCTGGACGGTCGACCCGTCGGACGACACCACCGCCGCCGGGAGGCTGACCGGCGTCGAGGTCGGGAGGGTCTTGCCCCCGGCCAGCGGGAGGAAGGCCAGCCGCTCGTGCGTCTCCTTGGCGAAGGTCGTCGTGTCCGAACCGACGTAGAGGCCCTGGTCGGTCGCCAGCATGTCCTTGATGCCCACGCCCCGGGTCCGCGTCGGGTTCCAGGAGTAGGGCATCCCGTTCACCGGGTCGAGCGCGGCGATGCCCTCGCGCGAGACCGCGCCCTGGGCGGCGACGTTGTTGCCGCTGGGGTTGTTCTGCCAGCGCTGGTGACCACCCGCGTAGATCGCGTCGGCCGTCACCTCGACGGTCCACGTCGAGTCGCCGCCGGTGTACGCGGTCCAGGTCGGCTTGATGCTCGTACCGGTCGCCGCGGTCTCGAAGCGGGCGACGACGTCGCAGCCGCTGGTGCCCGAGCTCGAGACGGAGCCTCCGTAGCCGCCGGCCGACGGGATGATCACGTAGCTGCCGTCGGTGGAGAACGACACGTCCGTCACCGAGGTCTCGAACTTCGAGTCGCAGGACGACGTGTAGAGCGGCAGCGACCAGCTGGCCAGGGCGGCGGTCGAGGAGCCCGAGATGTCGAACATCGCCACCTGCGGCCGGGCCTGGCCGTCGACGGTCGCGAAGTTGCCGACCGCGACCAACCGGTTGTTCGCCGGGTTGGTCGCGATGTTCAGGACGCTCGTCGTGTCCTTGTACGTCGCCGGGTCGCGGTGCTGACCGGCGAACACGCTGGTGACGTAGCCGTCGGAGAGGCCCGTCGTGGCGTTGAGCGACGCGAGCGCGCGGCGCGGCTTGCCCTGGACGTAGGTGAACTTGCCCGCCAGCCAGAGCCGGTTCCCGGTCACCTCGAGGTCGCGGATCTGGCCGTCCACCGCGCCCGGGGCGAAGGTGGCGTCCCGGGTCCCGGAGCTGGCGGAGACCTTCACCAGCCGGCTCGTCGTGGTGACCGCAGCGCCCTGGGAGGTGACGGTGTCGAAGTCACCGCCGATGTAGACCGAGGTGCCGTCGGAGGCCGGCAGCACCTTGAAGACGGTGCTGGCCTTGCCGGACGCGTACCTCGCGTCGGGGACGAAGGTGGTGCTCACCTTCTTCGTCGTCGCGTCGAAGGCGAAGACGTTGGCCCGCGGCAGGACCGTGGTGCTCCCCGCGTTCCGGACGCCCGTGAACGTGCCCCCGACGACGACGAGGTTGCCCACCTTGGCGAAGGACAGGACCGTCCCGTCGACCACGTTGGGCGTGTCGTTGTCCGGGTTCTCCGACACCACCTGGCCGGGCTGCGGCGAGGTGCTGCCGGTGCTCGCCGCCGACGCCGTGGAGGCGAGAGCAGGGCTTGCGAGCAGCGCGAGAGCGAGGCAGGCGCCGATGAGCGTGGTCTTCATGTGGATCTAACCCCCGTGACACGCGGCAGCACCCCCCTGGCTGCTCCACCGCAGGCCTCATCGTAAGGGCAGCGCGACGAGCCCCTTATACCGTGTGACCGATGCCATACGGCCGCCGGCACGCTCGTGGCCGCACCTCGGTAGCCGTCCGTCCGAGCCGGGGGGTCACGGCCGCGCGGACCCCTTCGCGGGGCCGGGGGTGCTGCGGGCCGACCCGGACCTCACCGAGGGGTCGGCGATCCCGGCCCGGCCGTCGGTCCGCCGGGCACGTGCCGGTCCCGGCTGGCCGGTGGCGTCCGCTCGTCGAAGACGGCCGCGATGACGCGGTCCGCCGCGTGCCCGTCCTCGTGCGGGAGGTGCTCGGCGAGCCAGGCGCTGTGGTCGACCTGGGCGGGCAGGGACCGCAGGGTGGCACCGAGCTCGCCCATGTCCCGGACGCTGGGACCGGGCAGGTCCGACTCGACGTCGAGGTAGAGGCCGCGCACCTGGTCCCGGTAGCGCTCGAGGTCCTCGAACACGAACAGCACCGGGCGACCGGTGAGGGCGAAGTCGAAGAAGATCGACGAGTAGTCGGTCACGAGCACGTCCGCCGCCAGCAGCACGTCCAGCCCGTCGGCCGCCGACACGTTCCGCACGCGGTGGGAGACGGGCGCGTACGAGGCGAGCACGTGGTCGTTGGGGTGGGCACGCAGCAGCAGGACGTCGTCCTCGTCGAGGCCGGCGACCAGGGCCGCCACGAGGTCGGCGACCTCGGGGTCCTTCCCGGGCTCGCCACGGCTGGTCGGCGCGTAGAGCACGGCGCGGGCGGAGCTCTCGAGGCCGAGGTCGTGGCGCACCTCGTCCCGACGACCGGAGCCGAGGGCAGCGAGCAGCAGGTCGCTGCGGGGGCTGCCCGACTCGACGATCCGGCCGTCGTACCGGAAGGCGTGGGGGAAGAGCCTCGTGGCCAGGGCGTTGGTCGTGACGAGCAGGTCCCACTTGGCGACGTCGCGGGCGAACTTCTCCAGGAACTTCGCGTAGCGGGAGTCCTCGTCCCCGACGATGTCCCAGGCGACCTTCTTGAACGCGCCGGGGCCGTGCCAGGTCTGCACGTAGAAGCAGCGTCGCGGCTTGCGCCACCAGAACGGCATGGCGTTGTTGGCGAAGACGTACCGGGCCCGCAGCAGGGCCCACAGGTGGCCCGCGCCGAAGGGGCGCACAGCCCGGACACCGTCCGGTGCCGTGCTCGGGTCGCGGAGCACCCAGACCCTGGTGACCTCCGGGTGCGTCTGCCCCAGCCGCTCGGAGATGGCGCGGGGGTTGTCGTCGTAGGAGCCGCGCCAGCTGTCGAACAACGCGATGCTGCGCGCCATGGTCCCTCCCGGATCGGCCGACCGGGCTCGGCGCCCGGACCTGGTGAAGGCTAGCGGCGCCGAGGGTGGCGAGGACCGGTCGTCCGGGAGCACGGCAACGCGCCCTCCGCCGTGGGCGGAGAGCGCGTTGCCGCGGTGATGACCCGGTCCGTGGGGCTCAGCCGGTCACGAGCTTCGGGTACATGGGGCTGCCCTTCAGCAGGTTCGCGAACTGCTTGAGCTTGGCCGGGGTGGTGATGACCCACGAGGTGGAGCTGTTCAGGGGGCTGTTGAAGTAGGAGAACGCCACACCGTTGTTGTCGACCATCGCGTCGAACGTGTCCTTCATCAGGGTGGGCAGGTCCTGCGCCGCGGCGTCGTTGTAGCCGGTCTCGGCCAGACCCCAGGCGGACCCCTTCGAGGCGACGAACTTGGAGATCGGCTCGAAGTAGACGCGGCGCAGGTCGCTGGGCTTGGTGAAGTACGTGCCGTTGCTGTTCGTGGTCTTGTAGAAGTTGTAGATGTCGAAGCCCGCGAGGTCGACCTTCGTGTTCGGCCACACGGCGTCGAGGGAGTACTGCTTGTTGCCGGAGATCTGGTGGTAGCCGGTCAGGATGATGGTGAAGGCCACGTTCGGGGCGTTGCTGCGCACGATCGGGCCCAGCCGCTCCTGCATGGCCTTCCACTGCTGGATGTCGCCGTGGGTCTCCGGCTCGTGGTGGAACGCCACCCAGACCGGTCCCGGCAGGGCGGAGAGCTTGACCGCGATGTCCTTGGCCCACGCGTCACCCTTGCCGGCCGCCATCTGCTCCCAGGTGTAGGGGAGCTTGAAGCTGATCCACGGCAGCCGACCGTTCGCGAGGTCGAGCTTCGCCATCTTCACGGCCTTGTCGGTGCCGGTGGCGCTGAAGTAGGTCCGGCGCACACCCAGTCGCTGACCGGTCTGCGTCTCGAACGAGGTGGGGTCGGCGTTGCCGCCGACCGCCGCGCCCACCAGGGCACCGCTCGCCGGGATGCCCCGGGTGCTCAGGCTGACTCCGTTGGAGAGCTTCAGGCCGCCGCTCGGGGGCTGGTCGGTGGGGGGCGGCGTCGTCGGGCCAGCAGCGGTGACCTTGCGCATGGACACGGCGTCCACGTAGAGACGCTGGCCCTTCTTGAGCGACCAGCCCAGGACGCTCAGGTCCAGCGAGTCCCCGGTGGCCGTCGTCGTGAACGAGAAGTCGACCTTCGTCCAGTCCTTGTTCGCCAGGTTGAACGACTCGGTGTGGGTGTCGACGGCCCCGTTCGGGTGCACCTCCCGCACCCGGACCTGGCCCGAGAGCTTGGGGTCGGCCGTCCGCACCCAGGCGGTCACGTCGTAGGTCGTGCCCTTGACGGTGGAGGCGACCGTGTTCGGCATGTCGTTGAGGACGACGTCGGCGCCGGCCTTCGTCGTCTTCAGCCGCACCGAGTGAGAGCCCTGCTTGTGGGAGGTGGACCGGTACAGCTGCATGTAGCTCTGGTTCGTGCCCCAGTGGTCGAGGTTCTTGTCGAAGGTGCCGTTCGTGACCGTCTCGGTGGTGGTGGCGGCGGTGGCGGTGGGCGCGGCAGACGCCGACTGCACGGACAGCACGGGGGCCGCGAGAGCGGCGGTGGAGAGGGAGAGCGCGAGGGCGATGCGGAGGGGGCGGGGGCGACCGGGCATGACAGAGCCTCTTTGGGGGGGTGGTGCAGCTGCTCCTCGAACGAGCGTCGAGGAGGGTCCCGCGGCTCCGGGGGCGGAGCGGGGAGAGACCGAGGGGGACAACGGCGACGGTCACGTGGCCGGCGAGGTGCCGGACGAGCGATCGGCTGTTGCCGTGGCGCAGGACGTCAGGAGGAGACGGCGAGCGCGTGGTGGCCCGAGTGGTGTGCGAGGTGGTCCGCCCGAGGAGCCCGGCTCGCTGGCGGAGGTCACTTCCGAGGGGGTGCCTCCCGCTCTCGCAGGGGCTCCCGCAGGGTCTAGAGGTGGAAGAAGGTGAGAGGGTTCATGCCCGGATCTTTCGGTTTCGACTGTTCCCGAGCCGACGTATTGACGATGACCTGAGGAAAAAGGTCAGTGCTGCGTCCCCGAGACACCGAATCGATCTCCGACCAGCTGTTCGTGCGAATCTTCGTCACTCTCCAGCCGAGTCCTGACGACCTCGATGGCAGAAAGATATTCAAAGCGCAAGACCTTCGCGGGCAGTTGACGCCTTCTTTAGCGGCACCTCAGGCCTGCTCCGCAGCTCTCAGAGATAAAGCACCTTTCGATTCTGTACAAAGCTCCGGTCGAGTGACCAGCTCGTCGTCACGAGCAGCCACGACGCCGTCGCCGAGCTCCCTGCCCGGGTCGCCCGCGCTACCTGAGACGAGGTCAGCACCGGCCGGCGGTGGCCATCGGGCCTGCTCGGGGAACGGAGAGGTCGACCGACCGTACGGGCTGGGGGCTTCGTCCTTCGGTGGCGGCCGCCGCGGCAGTCGCGGCGACGGCGGTCGGGACGAGCCCGGGTCAGGAGGGCTCGTCCCGACTCTCCGACATCGCGGCAGATTCTCAGCGACGCCGGACCCGCGGTCCCGTCTCGTGCCGCAGGATGATCCGCACCGGAGGCGCTGCGTCGTCGCTCGACCACCCCAAGCTCCTGTCGAGCGGCCCGACGCGCGTCTCCGTCGCGGCCGGCCCCGAACGCCGCCCCGGGCGGCTGCCGGCGCCGGGCGGAAGGTCTCCGACACCTTCCGCCCGGCGCCCCGGACCGGGACAGGCACCGTCCCTGAGGTCGACCTCGGGTCCAGACGCCCGGTGGGGCTCCGGGAACGCCACAGGCCCGGCCACCGAGGTGGCCGGGCCCGCAGATCGTGCTGTCGTGCTGTCGTGCTGTCGTGCTGCGTGCTGTCGTGCGGGATGCTCCTGCTACTTCACGCCCCCGGCGGTGAGACCGGCGACGATCCGGCGCTGGAACAGCAGCACCGCGATCAGGAGCGGCACGGTCACGATCACACCGGCCGCCATGATCGTGCCGTACGGGGTGTCGAAGCCGGTCGTCCCGGTGAACTTGCTGATGGCCACCGTGGCGGTCTGCCGGTCCTGGGCCTGGAGGAACGTGAGCGCCAGCAGGTACTCGTTCCACGAGCCGATGAACACGATGATCGCCGTCGTGAACACACCCGGAGCCGCGAGCGGCAGGATCACCTTGCGGAAGGCGACCCCCGGGGTGCAGCCGTCGACCATGGCCGCCTGCTCCAGCTCCATCGGGAGCTGCTTGAAGAAGGCGGTCAGGTTCCAGACCGCGAGCGGCAGCCCGAAGCTCAGCCCCGGGATGATGACGGCCTGGTAGGTGTCGATCCACCGCGGGAACCACTCGAACGGCTCCGTGCTGGAGAACATCTTCAGCAGCGGCGGGATCAGGACGACGATCGGGAACATCGAGCAGGCCATGATCAGCCAGAGGACGGCGCCCTTGCCCTTGAAGCTCAGCCGGGCCAGCGCGTACGCCGCGACGATGCCGAAGAGCAGGGTGAGTATCGTCGTGGTGCCCGACACGATCAGCGAGTTGATGAGCGACCGGCCGAAGTTGTTCTGGCCGGAGAAGACGCCCTTGAAGTTCTCGATCGAGACCGGGTCGGGGATGAACTGCGTGCTGCGCCCCTGGCTCGGGTCGCGCAGGGACGAGATGATCATCCAGTAGAACGGCAGGACGCAGTACAGGACGATGAGCCCCATGCCGACGTAGGACGCGATCATCCCGACCCGGGCCTTGCCGCTCGGCTTCTCGCGGGCCAGCTCGGCGACCTCTGCCGAGCTCAGGCGGTCCTGGGTGACCGGAGGCGTGGTGGTGGTGGCCATCAGTGCGCCCCTCCCATCATCTCGAGACCGGGCGCGGCTGCGTCCGGCGCCTTGTCGTCGGGAGTCTTGTTCTTGCCCTTCTTCTTCTTCGGCATCCCGGTGTCACCGATCACGTCAGCCCCGAGGACCTTCACGAAGAGGAAGGCGATCAGCAGGACGTAGACGAACAGCACGATCGCGTACGCCGCGGCCGGGCCGTACCGGGTCTGCGTCGCCTCCAGGTAGGAGAAGACGGAGACCGTCTCGGTCCGGTACTTGCCGAACCCGACCATGCCGGCCGGCAGGTCGAACATCCGCAGGGTGTCGAGCGTGCGGAAGAGCACCGCGACGACGAGGGTCGGCTTGACCAGGGGCAGCGTGATGCGGGTGAACTGCTGCCACGTCGTGGCTCCGTCCACCTTGGCGGCCTCGTAGACCTCGGCCGGGATGGTCTGCAGGCCCGCCAGGGTCAGCAGGCCGATGAACGGCGCGGTCTTCCAGGTGTCGGCGATCACGACCGCCCAGAAGGAGGCTCCCGTGTCGGCGAGCCAGAGCACCTGGCTGCCGATGACGCGGTTCATGACCCCGGAGGAGTCGAAGATCAGCTTCCACATGAGGGCCGACACGATCGTGGGGATGGCCCACGGGACGAGGATCCCGGCCCGGACGATGCCGCGGCCGCGGAACGCCTTGGCCATGATCAGCGCCATCGCCACGCCGAGCAACGTCTCGAGGACGACGCAGACGATGGTGATGGCCGTCGTGTTGAGGAAGGCGTTGACGAACCGGTCGTGGGTGCCGAACGAGCCCTGGACCGGGTTGCCCCCGGCGAAGATCGACGTGAAGTTCTCGAGACCGACGAACTTCTCGCCCCCGGCGACCATGCCCGTGACCGGGTCGACGCCGTTGTTGGTCTGGAAGAACGACTCCCGGATCGACATGATCACGGGGATGCCGGCCACCACGAGGATGACGAGCAGGGTCGGCGCCAGCAGGATGTAGGCGAGTCGCCCCTGACCATCGCTGAGTGCGTTCTTCTTGTGCTTCTGACCGTCTTCCTTGACGGTCCTGACGCTTGGTTCCGCCGTGGCAGTCGCCATGCGGTCACCTCCTTGTGAGAGACCCGCGGTCCCCGGCCCGGACGATGCCGGACCGGGGACACGAAGGACGAAACCGGGTGGCTACTTCTTGATCAGACCCTGCAGCTTGGTCTGCAGGCCCTGCAGGGCGGTGGTCGCGTCGGCCGTCTGGCCGTCCGCGCCGGCCTGGATGGCGCCGTAGGCGGCGTCCTGGATGGCCAGCGTGACGTCCCCGTACTCGACCGCCTTCGGCCGCGGGATCGCACCCTGGATCGACTTGAGCTGCGTGGGCATGAACGGGAACTTCTTGACCAGGTCGGAGTCCGTGTAGAGCTTCTCCAGCGTCGGCGACTGCGAGGTCGCCAGGGTGTTGGACTTCTGGGTCGCCTCCGAGGTCATGAACTTGATGAAGTCGGCTGCGGTGCCCTTGTTCTCGGCGTTGGCGGCGATGGCGTAGTTGTGACCACCCAGGCTCGAGACACCCGGTCCGTTGATGCCCGGCAGCGGGGCGACGTCGATCTTGCCCTTGACCACGCTGGACTTGTCGGTCTGCGCGAGGTTGTACACGTAGCCCCAGTTGCGGTGGAAGATCAGCTGCCCCGCCTCGAACGCGGTACGCCCGTTGTCCTCGCGCCAGGTGACGGCGTCCTTGGGGATGTCGCCGTTCTTGAACCAGTCGGCCAGGGTCTGCAGGCCCTTCGCCGCCTCCGGCGTCGCCACGTTCGGCGTGCCGTCGTCAGCCACGATGACGCCACCGGCGCTGTGCACGGCCTCGTCGAAGTTCACCGTCAGGCCCTCGTACTTGTCGTACTGGCCGGCGAAGCAGCTGAGGCTCTTGTCGTTCTCCCCGGCCTTGATCTTGTCGCAGTCGGCCTTCATCTCGTCGAAGGTCGTCGGCGGGGCCGTGATGCCGTACTTGTCCATCAGGTCCTTGCGGTAGTACAGGAGCCCACCGTCGGAGGTCTGGGGGTACGCGTACAGCTTGTTGAAGTAGGTGGCCCCGGTGATCGCCGACTGGAGGAAGCCCGTGGTCGGGAACTGGTCGGCCGGCAGCGGCACGACGTAGCCCTTGGCCGCGAACTCCGACGTCCACACGACGTCGACGCTGATGATGCCCATGGCCGGGTTCTTGATCTGGGTGTTCTGGATCATCTGCTGACGCTGCTGGTCCGCGGAGTCGGGCAGCTCGTGGAACTTGACCTGCCCGGTCGGGTGCTGGCTGTTGAACTGGGCGATCAGCTTGGGAAGGTTGCCGGAGCTGTCCTTGCCCACCCACAGCTCGGTGTCGCCCTGCTTGGCGAGATCGACCGCCGGGGCGGAGGAACCGGTGCCGGAGCCGGAGTCGGAGCTGCTACCACCGCAGGCGGCTGCCGTCAGCAGCGCACCGAGGGAGACTGCCGCGACTGCGACCCGACGTCCGTTACGAGCGAACTTCATACGATCCTCACTTCATTGTTGAGAACGCACCCGTTCAGGTCTGGTGCTGTCGGGTCACACTAGGGCTTCCCCATCACAGCAGCGCAAGGCGTGCAGCCGTCTCGTCAAGATCGTTATGAAGCCCGATACAGGACCGGAGACGGCCTGGGAAGGGGACCCGGAATAGATCGACAGTGACATCAATCCCTGCACCGGGAGCCGCGCGGCTCGGGTCCCGCTCGGGACGCGAGGGCAGACCCGCGCCCGAGACGCGGGGGGACGACGGGGTGAGCGCCGGGTCAGCGCTTGCGGCGCGCCAGCAGCGCGCGAAGGGTCAGCACGACGGTGAGGGTGCCGGCCACGACCGAGCCCAGCTTGACCACGTGGTCGGTGCGCACGTCGCCCCGGGCGTTGAGGAAGTAGGCGCGGACGTCGTCGAGCCGCGCCTGCAGCTCCGCCTTGAGGCGCCCGACGGTGCGCTCCTTGATCCGCTTGGGGTGCACCTCGTCGATGAGCTCCGAGACCGATGCGGCCAGGCGGTCACGGTTGGCGCCGAGGTCGGCCTCGATCTCCGACTTCGACCGACCGGTGAGACTCGCCTCGCTGGCCTGGATCGCCACCTGTCCTCCTGACTGCTCGCGCACGGACCACCCGCGTCACCGCGAGGGTTCGTCGCAGCCTAGTGCTTGCCGGCGGGGTGTCGGTGCCGGCCACTAAGGTTCCGGACATGACGCGACTGGACGCCGGCGCCCCCGCCCCCGCCTTCACCCTCCCCGACGCTGACGGGCGCAGCGTCTCGCTCGCCGACTACGCCGGCCAGCGTGTGATCGTGTACTTCTACCCGGCCGCGCTCACCCCGGGCTGCACGACGCAGGCCGTCGACTTCACCGCCGCGATGGAGGAGCTGAACCAGGCCGGGCTGCACGTGCTCGGCGTCTCCCCCGACGAGCAGCCCAAGCTGATGCAGTTCCGGGAGCGGCAGTCGGTCGCCTTCCCGCTGCTGTCGGACCCGGACAAGGCGGTGCTGACCGCGTACGGGGCCTACGGGGAGAAGCTGCTCTACGGCAAGCTCGTCGAGGGCGTGATCCGCTCCACCTTCGTGGTGGACGTGGACGCGAAGGGCCTCGGCACCGTCTCGGTCGCGCAGTACAACGTGCGTGCCGCCGGGCACGTCGACAAGCTGAAGCGCGAGCTCGGCGTCTAGCGCCGCGGCCGAGGCCGCGCCAGATCCGCCAGCGGTAGGTTGCCGCGCCGATCAGGCCGGAAGACGCGCGGCAACCTACCTCTCGCGGGCAGAAGACGGCGGACCCGGCCGAGGTGTCGAGGTGCCGGAGAAGGGACTCGAACCCTCACGCCCTGCGGGCACAGGAACCTAAATCCTGCGTGTCTACCGTTCCACCACTCCGGCTCGTCGGTCGAGCCTAACGGCGGGAGTAGGACACAAACGCGTACGCGGGGGTGCCCCCGGCGGCCTCGTGCTCCTCGCGCGCGGTCTCGCGCCATGCTTCCGCGTCGACGCGCGGCAGCCGCACCGAGCCGGACGGGTCCAGCGCGACCTCGGTGAGCTCCAGCCGGTCCAGCCGGTCCCACGTCGCGGCGTACACCTCTCCCCCGCCGGCCACCCAGACCGTCGCGACCTCCTGGGCCGCCGCCTGCTCGAGCGCGTCGTCCACCGAGGTCGCGGTGACCACGCCGTCGGCGCGCCAGCTGCGGTCACGCGTGACGACCACCGTGGTGCGGTCCGGCAGCGGCCGGCCGATGGAGTCGTACGTCTTGCGCCCCATGACGAGCGTGTGACCGGTGGTCAGGGCCTTGAAGCGACGCCAGTCGGCCGGGATGCGCCACGGGATGTCCCCGTCCGCCCCGATGACGCCGTTCCGGGCGACCGCGGCGATGCCGACGAGCTGAGGGCTGCTCATGGGCGGCGCGTCATACCGCGATCGGGGCCTTGATGCCCGGGTGCGGGTCGTAGCCCTCCAGGGCGATGTCGTCGAGGGTGAAGCCGTCGATGTCACCGACGTCGGGGTTCAGCACCAGCCGGGGCAACGGCCGCGGCTCACGGGTGAGCTGGAGCCGGGCCTGGTCGAGGTGGTTCAGGTAGAGGTGGGCGTCGCCGAGGGTGTGCACGAGGTCGCCGACCTCCAGGTCGCACACCTGGGCGACGAGGTGGGTGAGCAGCGCGTACGAGGCGATGTTGAAGGGCACGCCGAGGAAGACGTCCGCCGACCGCTGGTAGAGCAGGCAGGACAGGGAGCCACGGCTCCCCGGGGCCTCGTCCGTCGGCGGGGCGACGTAGAACTGGAACATCGTGTGGCAGGGCGGCAGGGCCATCGAGTCCAGCTCGCCCACGTTCCAGGCGTTCACGAGGTGGCGCCGGGAGTCGGGGTTGGTCCTGATCGAGCGGATCACCTCGGCGATCTGGTCGACGTGACGCCCGTCCGGCGTCGGCCAGGACCGCCACTGGTAGCCGTAGACCGGCCCGAGCTCGCCGTCCGTGTCGGCCCACTCGTCCCAGATCGTCACGCCGTGCTCGTGCAGCCACGCCACGTTCGTCTCGCCGCGCAGGAACCACAGCAGCTCGGCGAACACGGAGCGCGTGTGCACCTTCTTGGTCGTCAGCAGCGGGAAGCCCGCGCGCAGGTCGTAGCGCAGCTGGTAGCCGAACGTGCTGAGCGTCCCCGTCCCGGTCCGGTCGCCCTTGCGGACGCCGTGGTCGAGGACGTGCTGGACGAGGTCCAGGTAGGTCTGCACCGCTACGCCTCTCTCCTCAGCTCGTCGAGCAGCACCGGGACCATCGCCCGGACGGCCTGCCCGCGGTGACTGATCCGGTCCTTCTCCGCCGGAGGAAGCTCCGCCGTGGTGACGTCGTACCCGGTCGCCACGAACAGCGGGTCGTAACCGAAGCCATTCTCACCGATCGGCGCTCTCAGCAGCCGCCCGTCCATCCGGCCCGTCGTCGTCCGCTCCCGCCCGTCGGGGAGGACGAGGGCGACAGCAGCCTCGAAGTGCGCCGTCCGTTCCTCGTCCACGACGTCGTCGAGCTGGGCGAGCAGCAGGGCGTTGTTGCCGGCGTCGGTGGCGTCCGGGCCCGACCAGCGCGCGGACCGTACGCCGGGCATGCCGTTGAGGACGTCGACCGCCAGGCCGGAGTCGTCGGCGAGCGCCGGCAGACCGGTCGCCGCGACGCAGGCCCGGGCCTTGAGCAGGGCGTTGCCCTCGAACGTGCGCTCGGTCTCCGCCGGCTCGGGGTAGGGCGGGAGGTCGCCCAGGCCGAGCACCGCGAGGTCGGCGCCGGCGGTCGCGACGAGGCGACGCAGCTCGACGAGCTTCTTGACGTTCCCCGTCGCGAGGACGACGGTCGTCGTCATCCGGCGAGCGCGGCGCGCTGCAGCTCGGTGAGCGTCGCGGTGCCGGCCACGCCGAGGTCGAGCAGCGTGTCCAGCACGCCCCGGTCGAAGGGTTGCCCCTCGGCCGTGCCCTGCACCTCGATGAAGCGGCCGGTGCCGTCGGTGACGACGTTCAGGTCGATCTCGGCGACCGAGTCCTCGGAGTAGGCGAGGTCGAGCATCGGGGTCTCCCCCACCACGCCGACCGAGACCGCCGCGACCGACCCGGTCAGCGGCTCGCCGTTCAGGGCGTTGCGGTCCCGCAGCCAGGAGACCGCGTCGGCCAGCGCCACGTAGGCGCCGGTGATCGAGGCCGTACGCGTGCCACCGTCGGCCTGCAGGACGTCGCAGTCGAGCACGATCGTGTTCTCCCCGAGCGCTCGGTAGTCGATGACCGCCCGCAGGCTCCGACCGATGAGCCGGCTGATCTCGTGCGTGCGGCCGCCGATCCGGCCCTTGACGGACTCACGGTCGGACCGGGTGTTCGTCGCCCGCGGCAGCATCGCGTACTCGCTGGTCACCCAGCCGAGGCCGGAGCCCTTGCGCCAGCGGGGCACGCCCTGCGTGACGCTCGCCGCGACCAGGACACGGGTCTGCCCGAACTCGACCAGCACGGACCCCTCGGCCTGGCCGAGCCAGCCGCGGGTGATCTTGACCTCCCGGAGCTCGTCGGGTCGTCGGCCGTCAGCGCGGGTGGTCATGGTGCCCGAGCCTAGGCCGGACCGCTGACAGCCCACCGGCTACTCCGCGCCGACGGTCCAGACCCCGCCCGTGACGGCGAGCGAGGTCGGGCCGGAGAAGTGCGGAGCGGCCTCGGTCAGCACCTCGTCGGGCACGTGCCACGGGGGGATGTGGGTCAGCAGCAACGCCCCGACGCCGGCCCGCTGGGCGGCCTGGGCGGCCTCGCGGCCGTTCAGGTGGATGCCGGAGGGGTTGTCGGGCCGGTCCATGAACGCCGCCTCGACGAGGAGCAGGTCCACGCCGCTGCGGTCCTCCCCACGGGCCAGCTCCTCCAGGGCCTCGCACGGCGCGGTGTCCCCCGAGTAGACGAGCGAGCCGCCGCCCGGGACGGCCTCGGTGACGCGGATGGCGTACGCCTCGACGGGGTGCTTCACCCGGGTGGTCGCCACCCGGAACGGGCCGACCTGCTGCTCGGGCTGCCAGGTCCGGAAGTCGAACCACGTCGCGATCGATCTCCCGGACTCGGCTCGGTCATCATCGCTCGGTGTGTCGTAGGCCCGAGCGATCCGGTCACCCGCCCCCGCGGGTGCGTACACCAGCGGCGCGGGCCACTCGTGCCCGGGGACGGAGTACTTCCCGGCCACGTACGCGCCGCAGAGGTCGAGGCAGTGGTCGGGGTGCAGGTGGCTCAGGGCGTACGCGTCCACCGTGCGGGGGTGGACGTGACGGTGCAGGGCCCCGAAGGACCCGGGCCCCAGGTCGAGCACGAGGCTGAACGTCCTCCCCTCGTGGTCGGCCTGCACGAGGTAGCAGGACGCGGGCGACTCCGGGCCAGAGGTCGAGCCGCTGCAGCCGACGACGGTCAGGCGCACTTGAGCACTCCGACCGGTGTCATACGAACTGCTCCACGTCGCTGACCAGCCCGTTCATCAGCCGGGCGCCCAGTCGTTCGAAGGCCTCCGGGTTGCCCGTGGTCAGGAAGCGGTGGGTGCTCGGCCGCGGCACGCCGTGGGTGAGGCCCCGGCGGGTCAGCTCGGCGTAGACCGCCTTGGCGCCCTCGTCGGCGCTGGAGACCAGCGTGACCCCCTCGCCCAGGACGAGGGAGATGACGCCGGTCAGCAGCGGGTAGTGCGTGCAGCCGAGGACGAGGGTGTCCACGCCGTCCGTCGCGCCCACGCCGCGGAGCGGGGCGAGGTAGGTCTCCGCGGCCGCGAGCAGCTCCGGGCCGCCGGTGATGCCGGCCTCGACGAAGGGCACGAACTGCGGGCACGCCACCGTGCTGAGGGTGATGTCCGGCGCCGCCGCGAACGCGTCGTCGTAGGCCTGCGACGTGGCGGTGGCCTCGGTGCAGATGACGCCGACGTGACCGTTGCGGGTGGCGGCGGCAGCCCGCCGCGCGGCGGGTGAGATGACCTCCACGACCGGGACCGAGTAGCGCTCCCGGGCGTCGCGGAGCACGGCCGCGCTGGCCGCGTTGCAGGCGATCACCAGGGCCTTGACGCCCTGGGCGACGAGGTGGTCGAGGCACTCCAGCGCGTACTCGCGGACCTCGGCGATCGGCTTGTCGCCGTAGGGGCAGCGTGCCGTGTCGCCGAGGTAGACGATGTCCTCGTACGGCAGCAGGTCGATGACCGCCCGGGCGACGGTGAGCCCGCCGAAACCGGAGTCGAAGATCCCGACGGGCGCCTCGGTCCCGGGAGCAGCCACGGGGCCTGATCCTAGGGCCGGGCTCAGCCCTTCGGGCAGCAGAGCTCGAGGTTGATGTCGTCGGGGTCCTGCAGCGAGAGGATCAGCATCGAGCCGATGTCGGTGACCTCGCCGTGCGGGACCCCGTCGGCGCCGAGCCGCTCAGCCGCGGCGTCGAGGTCCGCGGGCGAGCCGACCAGCAGGCCGACGTGGTCGAGCCCGACCCGGGTGGAGGAGAAGGTGTCCCCAGCCTCCGCGACCGGGCGCAGGCCGAGCACCTGGTCGCCGAAGGAGTACACGACCCCGCCGAAGAAGCGGCTCTGGTCCTCGCGCACGCCAGGCTCGTCCACCTCCGCGGAGAAGTCGATCACCGGCTCGCGCCCGAGGAGGGTGTTGTAGAAGGCCCTGGACCGGGCGATGTCGGTGACGGTCAGACGGAGGTGGTGGACGCCGCTGGGGATCACGGCTTCGACGCTGGGCTGGCTCATGCCGCCCAGTCTGGCGGCTAGGCCCAGACCTGGGTGTCGAGGTAGTCCTCGGTCGTGTCGAGGTCGACGTCGTACGCCCCGGTCGACAGGTACTTCCAGCCGGCGTCGCAGATGATCAGGGCGATGTCGGCGCTCTGGCCGGCCTTGACCGCCTGCGCGGCCTGCGCCAGCGCGGCGTGCACGATCGCCCCGCTCGACAACCCGGCGAAGATGCCCTCGCGCTCGAGCAGCTCCCGGACGCGACGCACCGAGTCGCGGGCGCCCACGGAGAAGCGACGGTCGATCATCGACGCGTCGTACAGCTCGGGCACGAAGCCCTCGTCGAGGTTCCGCAGGCCGTAGACGAGCTCGCCGTAGCGGGGCTCGGCCGCGATGATCTGCACGCCGGGCTTGTTCTCGCGGAAGAAGCGGCCGATGCCCATCAGCGTCCCGGTCGTGCCGAGACCCGCCACGACGTGGGTGACGGTCGGCAGGTCGGCCAGGATCTCGGGACCGGTGGTGCGGTAGTGCGCCTCGGCGTTCGCCGGGTTGCCGTACTGGTAGAGCATCACCCAGTCCGGGTGGTCGGCCGCGATCTCCTTGGCCACGCGCACGGCCTCGTTCGAGCCCCCGGCGGCCGGGGAGGACACGATCTCCGCCCCCCACATCGCCAGGATCTGCTTGCGCTCGATCGACGTGTTCTCCGGCATCACGCAGACCATCCGGTAGCCGCGCACCTTGGCCGCCATCGCCAGCGAGATGCCGGTGTTGCCGCTGGTCGGCTCCAGGATCGTCGCGCCGGGGCGCAGCCGCCCGTCCGCCTCGGCGGCACGGATCATCGCGAGCGCCGCACGGTCCTTGATCGAACCGGTCGGGTTCCGGTCCTCGAGCTTGGCCCAGATGCGGACGTCCTCGCTCGGCGAGAGCGAGGGCAGCCCGACGAGCGGGGTGTTGCCGACGGAGTCCTCCAGGGAGGCGTACCTCGTCATCGCCGGATCAGGCCCGACCCACCCGCCACGGCCGGGAGCACCACGACGACGTCGCCGTCGGCGACCGGCGAGCTGAGGCCGCCGCTGAACCGCACGTCCTCGTCGTTGACGTAGACGTTCACGAACCGCCGCAGGCTGGTCGAGCTGTCGGTCACGTCGACGATGCGGGCCTTGAGACCCGGGTTGCGTCCTTCGACGTCGTCGATGACCTCGGCCAGGGTCGTGCCCTGTCCGGAGACGGCCTTCTCGCCGCCGGTGTAGTTCCGCAGGATCGTCGGGATCCGCACCTCTACCGCCATCGCCAACACTCTCTTCCACTCGCCGACCAGAACACCTGCGTCCAACGTCGAGGTCAGAGGGGCTATTCCGGGTCGATCATGTCGGCGAGGTCGGCCAGGAGCTCGATCTCCTCCTCCGTGACCGTCCCGTCGAGGATCCGGAAGGACCGCACGGAGACCGGGCCGGGCTCGCGGCCCGACTCGGCCGTCGAGACGAGCACGTAGTGCGCCTGCGGCTCGGCCGCGTACGAGACGTCGGTCCGCGACGGGTAGGCCTCGGTCGCGGTGTGGGAGTGGTAGACGACGACGATCTCCTCGTCGTCGGCCCACATCTGCTTGGCCACCTGCAGCTGCTCGCTCGGGTCGAACCGGAAGAACGTCGGCGACCGGTCGGCGTTGATCATCGGGATCAGCCGGACGGGGGTGTCGGAACCCTCCGGCCCGGCGATCACGCCGCACGCCTCGTCGGGGTGGTCGGCGCGGGCGTGGGCGACCATCCCGTCCACGAGGGTCTGGCTGATCCGGAGCACGGCGCGAGCCTAGAGGGTCGTGACGGCCGGACCGCCCACGAAACGCCCCCTGAGCCTGTCGAAGAGGTCGCAGAGGTGGGCATCTCGCAGCGCTGGAGGCCAACCCGTTCCGGGCCCTTCGACAGAGGCTCAGGGGGCGTTCTCGGGCGGCCCTTCTGCGGGCCGAGGGATCGTCACGAACGCTCCCATCCGAGCAGCGGGGCCAGCCGCGTGGCCATGTCGGTGAGGATCTGCACGTAGTCCTCGGGCTCGAAGGTGAACGGCAGCGCGAAGGCGACCTCGTCGACCTCGCGGTAGGCCGGGTCCGCCCAGAGCAGCTCGGCGAGCTCCTCGGACGTACCCACGAGGTCGGGCGCGAACAGGAGCCGCCCCGGACCCTGCGGGGTGCGGGTCCGCTCGAGCCGGGAGGCGGCGTACGCCTCGTACTTCTCGCGCTGCCCGGCGGTCGCGGTGTCGGTGGGGAGCACGACGAGACCCTGGGAGACCCGGGCCCGCTCACCGTCGGGGTGCGCGGCCCGGAAGGCCCGGACCTGCGCCAGCTGGATCGCGGCGAAGTCGTACCCGCCCTCGGGCTCCTCGTCCCCGCCCTCCCACTTGACCACGCTGCTCGTCAGGTAGTTCATGGCGTGCTCGCCGGCCCAGGTGGCGGAGCGCAGGCTGGCGCCGCCGTACCACAGGCGCTCGCGGAGGCCGGGCGACTGCGGCTGCACCCGGTCGGAGAAGACCTCGATCCCGCGCGTGCCCGAGAACGTGCTCGCCTGGGCGCCGGAGACGAAGCCCAGCAGGCGTTCGACCCGGCCGTAGCCGAAGTCCTCGACGTCGGCGGTGTCGGGGTAGAGCGCGCCACGCACGTCGTCCCAGGCCATCGGCGGGCCGACGCTGATCCCCGCGTTGAGCCGGCCGCCCGACAGCACGTCGACGGTGGCGAGGTCCTCGGCCAGGCGCAGCGGGTTCTCCCAGGCGAGCGGGATCACGGCTGTGCCCAGGCCGATCCGCGACGTGCGCTGAGAGGCGGCGGCGAGCACCGCGACCGGGGAGGAGATGCCGTGCTGCAGGTGCCGGTCGCGCAGCCACGCGCTGTCGAAGCCGAGCCGTTCGCCGAGCTCGATCATCTCGAGGGTGACGGCGTGGCCGGGTCCGGGGTCGGCGGCGTCGAACAGGCCGATGGTGAGGAAGCCGAGCCGCCGCAGCGGACGGTCCTGCGACGGCCGGGCAGGTGCGGCAGGCATGTCCCGCACGCTATCCGGCGTGGGCCAGACTCAGGCCCGTGATCGAGACCGAGCACTACATCCGCTTCGCTGTCGTCGACGAGGTCGTCCCCACCCCTACCGGGATGACCGCCCGCCTGCACGGCGAGCAGCTGCGCGTCGAGGTGGTGCGGCCCGACCTCGTCCGCCTGTCGATGAGCCGGGCCGGGGTGTTCGACGAGCACCCGACGTACGCGGTGAGCGCGGACGTGGCGGCTGCCCTGGGACAGGTCCCCGGAACGTTCTCGGTGGAGGTCGACGAGGACCGGGCGCGGCTCACCACGAGCGCGCTGGTCGTCACCCTCGGGCTGCACCCGTTCCGGGTGGACGTGCACCGCAGCGACGGCTCGGCGGTGATCGAGACCGCGGTCGACGACGAGGGCCGGCCGTGGGCGTACGCGACCCTGAACGACAGCTTCACGTTCCGCCGGACCTGCCGCCCGGAGGACGCGGTCTACGGCCTGGGCGAGCGGGGTGGCCGGCACAACCGCAAGGGTCGCGACTTCACCGGCTGGAACACCGACGTGCTCAACCCGTCGGAGGCCCGCGAGTTCGTGGACAGCCACCCGGTCGGCGACCCGCGCCACGACCAGCGGTCGACCGAGTTCGACCCCTACTACGCGTCGATCCCGTTCTTCTACCACCTGCGCCACCCCGTCGGGGACACGTCGGGATCGTTCCTCGACAACGGCTACCGCACCCACTTCGACTTCACCGCTCCGCACGAGTACCGCGTGCACGCCGACGGCGGGACCTGGACGGAGTACGTCTTCGCCGGCCCCGAGATCCCGGCCGTCCTGGAGGCGTACACGTGGCTGACCGGCCGGCTCGCTCCCCCGCCGCTGTGGTCGCTCGGCTACCACCAGTGCCGCTGGGCCGTCTACGACACCGCGCAGGTCGAGGCGATCGCGCTGGCCCACCGCGACCGGGGCATCTCCTGCGACGCGCTCTGGCTCGACATCGAGCACATGGACGGCTACCGGGTCTTCACCTGGGACGACGACCTGTTCCCCGACCCGGAGGCCATGCTCGAGCGGCTCGCCGACCAGGGCTTCCGGCTGGTGACGATCGTCGACCCCGGGGTGAAGCACGACCCGGGCTACGCCGTCTTCGACTCCGGCGTCGAGGCAGACGTGCTCTGCCGTACGGAGGGCGGGGACCTCTACATCGGGCAGGTCTGGCCCGGCAACACGACCTTCCCGGACTTCGCGACCGAGGAGGGTCGCCGCTGGTGGGGCGAGCTGAACGCCCAGCACGTCCGCTCGGGCGTCGCCGGCATCTGGAACGACATGAACGAGCCCGCCACCGGCAACATCCCCGCCGTCCGGATGCGCTTCGACCACGGCCGCGTCCCGCACGACCGGCTGCACAACCAGTACGCGCTGCTGATGGCGATGGGCACCACGGCCGGGCTGCGCGAGGCGATGCCCGACCGCCGCACGTTCGTGCTGTCGCGCTCCGGCTTCGCCGGGA
>Ga0210040_10002800_pt1 | contig 24192 bp, 8 predicted proteins | sample CryGeyCG12114_NA_FD_185462 | JGI IMG/M metagenome (GOLD analysis project Ga0210040, IMG submission 185462) | Groundwater microbial communities from aquifer - Crystal Geyser CG19_WC_8/21/14_NA (SPAdes) (version 2) | ecosystem: Environmental > Aquatic > Deep subsurface > Groundwater | place: USA... | reverse complement strand
CAATTCCTCATCATTTTTTCTCCTTTTCCACACAGAGGGTAGTACTGGTCTCCCTCAGCTCAAAACGGAGACCACAAACAAAGAGCAAAGCATAAGCAGCAGTTATAGTATAAGTAAGTATTTTGAAACGAACCAAGGGGGTTGATCTCACTCTCTTACCAAGGGTGAGATGCAATGAGCATTCTTGAGGCCTCCTCTATTTGGTTGGCTCCCAATCACTTGGTAGGATGTCCAACACTTTTCCTGATTTTCATACTCAAGTCCTTACCACGTACGTACTATGTGCACTACACAAGAACCTAAACTAACTAACTAACTAACTAACTACATACAAGTGAGTCAGTCAGTAGTCAGTACTTTTAACTAACTAACTTACATGTTGTGTCGTGTATATGATCAAAACTGATGGTAACCAAAATGTGTACCTGTGAGCATTAATTTGTTGGTACCTTGATGTCATTTCTCAGTCGGACTTGCTCCTTCATACATAGCGCAGTACTCGTGCCTTTTTTGACACCCGAGTTTGGTTTTTAGAGGAAAAATTATTGTGCCACGTGTGAAAAGTATATAGTAAACTGGAGCAAGGGAAAAAATGTAGCATTTTTTATGCACTTTTCATTCAACCCTGTGAAGTTTGTTTTGCTCAACAGAGCGTGAAATTTCCTGTCAGATTGTAATCTACTACTCGTGTCGGTTTCATTTACAAATTTAAGAGGATACTTTAGTTAGTTACTGGACTTGTGACTCTGTTTAATTGTTGTGCCTTACCGCTTTATTGTTGAAGAGACAAAATTGCCAACTCTAATGTGTGTGCCTTGAGTTTAGTAAGTCACTAACTGTAACTATATTTGGGATTTTGAGTTTTTTTCGTTTGTTGAGACAAAAAGTGGGTGCTACAAAAATTGTATTGAGAATTACACACTGTAGTGAGTGAGTGACTGAGTGAGTGATTCCACTTTCTATATAAGGTAAGAAGGGCTCAATTTTTTCTTTTCACAAGTTGCTAACTCTAACTACGTGCACGATTTTTATACCTGCGATACTCACGGTAATCCAAATAAATGATCTCGTTTTCTAAGCGCAGACTAAACTACGTGTTTAGAAATTTGTATAAGATACAATGCACAAGGGACACAGGGCCCATAATAACTAACTAACTAAATGTGATGATAGATGATTCAACATATATATGTTTGTGTGTGGCTGGAAGTTAATCCTTGATATAAAAAATACTTTGGCCGATATGAAGACAGGCTGTAGAGCAACGTTTTGTCATCAGAGATCAAATCAAATGATTAAATGTCTCCCTTGATTTATGAGTTTTCTCAGTCACCTGGAAGTCTCTTTTGTACATAACTCGGTAAAAAACAGCCCTTGCTTATACACAAAGTGGAGCAGTGGCCCTTTTGTCAAACCAAAAATGCTCCCATTGTGTTGACCCACGTTTGGACGCATTCTACGGTAGTAATAGTTTCATTTAGTTAGTGATAGTGAAACCATTTGAAAAATAAAAGTGGCAAACTTATTTCCCCTTAAAATTTTATCAAAAACTACTCGAAATTCTCATATTAGTCACTTGCTAACTTAACTTATTAACTAACTAACGTCATGACACAATATTTGTGCATTGCTGCTCATGAGGATCAAACATCACATTACATAATGCAAGGTTCAGGCTGTTGAGTAAAAGGTGTGTTCATGAAAATGGTAGCAAAAGTGGCAATCATATATATAAGACCACACCAGAGATTATAATGATGGTGGTGGTAAATATGATAACCAACTCAAACGGTTCACGGTCTCGAGAGCGAAATGAAATACAGAGCAAATGACTGCATATCTAGAACAAAGTGTGAGTCTTTTAGTTAGTTGCAACAATGGTAAAGGTTACACATCTCATCCTTAAAGAGCATTGTTACTCAATAATACCACAGTTTAGTCATTTTTTTTGGCTGTTAGTTAGTTTGTTATAGGACCTACTATATTACTCCTAGTAGCTAATAATAGGGATGAAAGTGGTGGGGTAATGTGAGATTTTTGTATAAAGGTTTAGTTAGTAGGCTTAAAAAGTCTGTCAAGGTCTTGAACTCAAGTAAGCAATAATTTAGTTTAAGTAGGATTAACTAACTGACTAACGGAAATGAAAAGTGAGTTTCGTCACAGGGAATAAGATTGCTATGATTACGTTTTTGGATTACTCCATTGAGTTGACTATGGTTTCAAGGTGTGTATGTAATGATGATGTTTTCATCATGTAAGTAAGTAAGTTAAGTTACACATGAGCATTTTTTGAACTTGTGCGAGTCTGGCTCAAATGTGGTAACCACCAAAAACTGAGGAGTTATCAGGACGGAACAAATTGCGCTATTTATTTACACTAGAGTTCCATAAGTTAGCTAAACGTGTGTAGTGTTTTAAATGTGAGCCAAGGACTATACTACTAGTTAGAATGCATTTTTTGATTACTCCTAATAATAATTAAAGATCAAGTTTGTGGTTTAGTTTGCTTTGCTTTTGGGATCCATTTGGTGTATGAATGAACTTGAGATTAGTTTTGAGATGAATGTAGATATGTAAATCTAGAGCCAATGGTTTTGAAATGCACGCGATAATATGTGTATTGCCTAATTTTTCAGGCAAAACTCATTCTGACTGACTGAATGAGATAAAAAATATATATTTGTGGTGCAAACCTTCGTTCACTCCAGTTCATTCAACCAAAGAAGCAAATGAATTACAAATTGACTTTCTCACTCCCATTAAAGGTCATTTAAAACTGTATCTTGGTTAGTTAGTTATTAATTCAAATGATAGATAGACATTAGAACCATATATATGAAAATTCCAATGCAGATATAGACAGATGATAACATAGTTAGTTTTTGTGGGAAATCGGACAAATGATCATAATAATAATAAGTGTAGCAGAGCAGAGGAACATAGGTAGACAAAACTAAAGCAAATTCCTTTTGGAGCCCAAAAATTATGCAGATAAGGTGTGAGCATGATGATAGGGCATAGAGATAACTATAACGTTCTCACTAACTTAACTACGCTTTAATAATGTGCTTTGTATATAGTTAGTTAGTTACATTTTTTAGGTGGAAAAAAGTCGTTCCACTTGATCTACTAATTTACATTAGTTAGTTAGCCTTAAATACAATAATTCTGTTGGCTCTACAAGTGACAATTTAAAAGCCACTAGCTAGATGGTACCAAAGTGGAGAAATCCATTTTTATCTGCACACGTTTGGCAAAAATAATTATTGTCACATTTGTTTGGCTAATGCATCTCTTAGTAAAATTTATGAATCCAGGTGTGTCATTATTGGCAGCATGAGCCAATTATGGTTCACTTTGAATCAATTATTTGGCCAGAAATCAACTTTTTGTTTAAATGGTTCGTTTTTAAGATTGATAGATGGTTTGAAAGAGTAAAAAAATGCGCTACAGTTGAAACCATTAAAAGTTTTTGCTATCATTTTGTTTGTCCATTTCATAGTAGTTGTACAATAGAAAAGTTTTTTAAACGAGACTCGGTTCAGCATGGAACTCAAGTTGGTTGAATTACTATAACTTGGGTGAGTTTTTTTGTAAACTTTTATTCTGTGAATAAAAGCAGAAAATCCGCTTTGTCCACCATGACAATTGACAAATGTTCGGTCATGAGAGACACTTTTTATGATGATCATGATGGTTCAAAGTTTTTAAACTTTTACCAAGGGTGCTTCAGCCAAGCCAGTTGATTAATAATGCTCACGGACTGAGTGAGCTGACTAACTAACTAACTAACTACCCTGTCTGTGTGTTCAGTTCATTTCTGACTATCATGTGCTGTGTTGTTGTGTATACTTGAAATGAGAAAGGGAAAATTATTCTCACAATGCACCAGCACAGATATGTGTATCCTTATAGTTTGTTCAGATCATTATGCAAGTTTGTAAGTGAGTGTGTAACCAGTATCCATTCAAATTGAAAACAGACTTTGTAAGCGGTTTAATTGTTGTATGCAGAAAATTTACAATTTGATATGAGAGCCGAAAATTTTGGATTTTATATCCTGAACACTGAAAAACACAAAATTTTTCTTGTTTTTGGAATTGAAACACAATTTTTTCCTGGCTATGGATTCTACTAACATTTATTTTGTCTTTCTCCTTTGATTTTAGAATTCAAAAGCTCCTTTTTTTCGCTTTCGGAATTGAAATATTCACAATTTTTCATCTCGTTGTAAAATGGAAACTTATATTATTATTTGCTTTCAATTTTTAACTTCAAACATATATTTTTCCTCATAAAGCAATCCCACTGACTCTCACTTAAGTACCCAAACCCTAATTAACATACCCAATGCATTAAGTTAGTTAGCAAATGACAGTCTCAAGTAGCCAAAAAAAGGGAATTCCTTCCCTGAGCAATCCCAATGCACAGAGTATACAAAACCAGTGATGACAATGCATTAATTACTTATGTAAATGAATTCAGGGAATCCAATCCAGTAACTAACTAACTAACAACGATCATTACTGACTGACTCTTGTTTGCTGCAATGAAAACTCCCAGGGCCAAGATTCAGAACTTTAACTTTAAGTTGTATGCATGGAGCCTGTGAAAAATGAGTATGACACTGTTGTGACACAATTTCCCCCCTTGTGATAAATTCGACGTCACCCACTTGAAAGAGACATGTCATAACAAACAAAAAGGCTCTCAGGTAAAATAAATATTGCAAAAAGTCCCTCTTTTCAGGTCTCTGTCAAATGTTGAATACATGACAGATACATACACGTACCAACTGGATTGCGACCTTTTGTGCGTGCATATACAGTTCCCTATGTAATGCACCTTCAAGTGCCTTTGAGAGTTAAAGTGAAAGAAATTGGGCTTGGTTCCTCAAATAATCCCCTTTTGAATTACATTCCCCGGCAAACGAATGCAAATCGGTATTGACAAATCTTATGTATTTTCAAACGGCATTACGTAGAACTCTAATGCCATGCGATGTTTTTTAGATTCATATGAATTTCATAATACCACCATTTGAGAAGATAGTTCGAGTTGTACGAAGTTAAATATTTAGTATTTAACGGTTTTCCCTACTAGGCCCTTAGTTAGTTCAGAAGGAATGAAAAATTGAAGTCCTTTGAGTGGATTGATGATAATCATGATTCTTATAGCTAGCACTAACATTAGAGTTGGGCACTTGAAATTTTAGGGTAGTAGGCAACAACTTGAGGATTCTATATAAACTTGCAGCAGTCACATCTCATTATGAAGTGAACCTTTGAATTCATAGTTAGTTGGAACATCGCGTCGTCATCATCAGTCTCTTTTCATTTCAGCAGCCCTTTCCTTCCTTCGGAATGAACTGACAGTAAGCAAAAAAAAAGTGAAGAGGTAAAAAAATTGGACCACCTTTAATACCAACTGACTGATGTTTATTATGATTGTGAGATCATGTTCTGACTGTATATCAAATGAGTGAGTGAGTGACTGGTCCATCAAATCAAATTATGAGTGTGGTGGGCTTCCAATGCCCTTTAAATAGAATTTGGGTCTGTTCAACATTTTGAAATACAATCACAACTAAAGTCTTTTCAGAATCAATAGACTAAAGTTTCTGAAGAAATGACCAGCGGCGCTTTGGTCAAGCAATGCAAAATTTAGTCTGAATGTGTGAGCATTGAGAAGTTTAGTTAAATAGTACCAAATGGACACTAATATGAATTTAGCGGGGTTTGAAACTATCAGTGTTTTTTATTCCGCTGATGATTTTGATCCGATTCACATTTCATTGAGTTGCTGTCTTCATTATGTCATCGTCATTCCATTCCCATTCTTGTATGGAGCATACAAAAGAAGCCACCTACAATGATATCATTTTTTTCTGACGAGTATTTTACATTGCCTGGCTTTATGCACTGAACTGACAAATTCTGTACACTAAACGATGGGGCAAATTGAGCAAAAATAGTTAGTCAAGTTAGTTAGCTATAGTTTACCCACTTTTGGCAAAAAACAAGCTGAAGGGAGTAATAAGTACATAAATAGGTGAATAGTCTCATTATTATTTGCCAACAACAAGGAATGAGCCAATAATTAAGTGCAGGGATATGTAGTAGGATGATTGCACAGAGCAGTTAGTTAGTTAGTAATTGCACACAAACTGCATTTTCAGATTCACCTAGTTAGTCTAAAAATAATGTAAACACGGGAATAATTACATGTTGAGTTGCATATGGGACTCCAAGTAGGCAGCCAGTATTTTAAAGATGCCGAAATAACGTTGAACCATCTTGATAATTGCTGGGTGCTTATCAACAATCTAGTTAGTTATAGCATGGGAAAATAAAAGGCACCCTGTTATTTGGTAAACTTTCTCGTTTTATTGACGTATTATTTTCAAGGGAAATTTTATACGACTATTTCATTAGGATATTTGCTCTAGTGACCAAATTTAGGAAAACGTCTTTTGGGGTGAAATTGTAAAAGTTTACAGATTGCTATGAGTTTTTTGAAACGTAAATTTTGGAAAAAACTCGATAATATGCCTTAGTTACGACACGCACAATATTTTCTGCTCACTGAGTGTGAGTGAACATTGGAACCGGATTTAAAAAGTGAACATGATTTTTTTTCTTCCCTCCCTACTCATAAAATATTATATAAGTGCACGCAGACATGATACATGTTCTTGTTTTGAGCTCTATGGATGAAAATTGTGGCAATGTTTTTTCTAATCTGACGGTGGATTGGATTTTCTTTAGGTTTTCTCACTGGCCCAACTGTACCATAAGATGGCATGCTGACTTTTGTCGTGAGTCCGTCTGAAAAGAAGATTAAAAGTTGTAAAGGAGTCTCACGACCTCTGTGATGAGTGATACAACGGTAAAGAACAAGTTCAACTTATTTTACCTCTCACCATCATTATTCATTTACATATCATGCATATGGCTTTAGTTTGTTAGTTAATAATTTTAAATTTAAGGAATAGCTAATAAGTTCCTTACGCACAAACACACACACACGATATGAACCTGAATATTGAATAGAGCATCGAATAAATCAATTTTGGGTCAAAAAAGATGAAAGTTGATTGCGTGTAGTCTAAATTATAATGTGGAAAGTTTTAATTAGCAAAATTTTAGCATGCAGTGCTATATGAGACCTGCGTGCAAGTTAATTTTTAATAATTTTGAATAGTTTGCATAGGATTTGAGTTAGGTTGGTTACACAATAAATAAGTCGGCAAAATATGACCGAAAGCATACTAGATAAAATGCAATGGTAAATGGGAAACAGTTATTTTTGATTTGACATTATTATTGTGATGATGACAGCAGCGGATACTTTTTTGTATGTACAGTTGTAGGTAATAAAATCGTTTTGAAAAGGTCAAGTTTTCCCCTAAATCTTTATAGCCCTATTGTTTCGTCTGGAGGAATAATGCTGCATAACATTATTAATACCAGTTAAACTGTATGAGGACTACTTTTTTCATCTACATAAAAGTACAGTAATGTGGCCTATTGTGATTGTGTCTTAATAAAAGCAAAGACGTCATGTCCACATTTTTTACGGGCTCAAATGTTTAATTTAAGAAATCACTAAATTAGTACTATCCTTCGTCTGGATCTAGATACCATATAATCTAGTGTGCATGCTGGATCCGGGAGTTAATTAAGATTTGCAGATAAGATCCGCATTTCTTAAATTTTTGTCCAAGGTGGGCTTCAAAAGTGGTTGATTAACATTTGACTCCCAAAAAATTTAGGTACCACACGAACCTATCTGCCTGACTGAGTAGCTGTGAGAAAACTAGTTTACTTAATTATGGACCCGTTCAGTGTACCATATCTTCTGGGAAGTTAGTTAGTCAAGTGAGAAAATTGAATACATTGGGCTCAAAATCAGTAGGGAGTTGATAAAATATCTATGGGCTTTTAATCGTGATAAAAGAGTTGTACTGGATTTGCGAGTTTGTTTTGCCAACTAAACGAATGACTGGACAGGAGTCAAGTTTAATGTGAACGAACCGGACTTTAAGAGGTGATGATGATTTTATTATTTAGTTGGCTATGTTTTGCTCGTGCAATGAGCAAAAAAAAAGGTAGATTGAAAAGCAGTAAAAATCAATGGGATTCTAATGCATATGTCCACCCTCATTAGTTTGAAATTGAGGCATTCCATGATTTCAAGGAATGTAAATTGTAGCCAAACTTTTAAGCATGCATATTTTATGCTAAGTATTTCATAGTTAACTCTACAGACCGGAATAATTAAAACTTCAAAGGATATTCATCACTATAGTTAGTTAGTTAGTTAGTTACAATCATCAATGATGATATGAAGAAAAATTATTTCACGGTCTTTATCTTCTAATGAGCCCCATTGTCTTCAATATAAATTCTATTGTCACAAACGTATGTACAAAATAGATATAGATTTTTGTGCTCCAATCTAAGATACGAACTATAAGTAAAGCAAATATGAAACTTTTTCTGTAGCAAACGAAAATAATCTCGACTCATAAATTTAAAACCGCCTTGAAGATAGGTTGACCGGTAATTACAGGTCTTGTCATCCTATTATACACAATAGGAATTGTCTTTTCATTTACCTGTCTCTTTAAATTAATGAGACCATACGTGGGTACAAATTGTAGCAAACAAACAAGCTGCCTGAGATACATGTTCTCACTGTGTGATAAAAATGACAAACTTTGATCCGTTAGTTAGTTAGTTAGTTGCTATCCAGAGTGCCTTTCGTATGATAAAAAAACCAAGGTGTGCCACAAACTATCTACAAAGTGATTCCCATATACCTCACACAAACTATTTACACTTTTATGACATGCATGAACTGAAACTCATATACATTTCTATTTGGTTTGTTTGCATTATAATATACATACGTTTTTATGATCATCATGGCTCATCACTTGTTTTAACTTTATTATTTTTCTTGTACGGACTAATATCTTTTTATGGGGGTTTGAAAAATGTTGAAGAATTTGCAATTAGGATTCATTGCATGAAATAGTCTCCTTTTGACTGGAGGAATACAAACTTTGTATATTGGTACGTCGGTCAAAAAATTTTTTTAGAAGCTTTAATTTAGACCAGAAAAGATACAGCTACGAGACTCAGTAAAGGATCCTTAGTCAAACTTTATATAGTTGAAAAGTTCGGTACCAATTAATTCCGTAAGCGGAATCTGAACGAGTCTTAGATTGTATGAGATTCACTGTGAAGGTTTAAAAAGCTTTAGGCGGAAATTGTAGTAGTCAGCAGTTAATCAGTGGTAAAATATTTCAGCTGTTAATTTCTCTTGTTTAGAAGGAAACGAGATCGTTAAATGGAATAAATGAGTTGGGAGAAAATATTAACAAAGCTGGCTACCAGTCATAGGATTTTTGACATTTATCTGGTTCACATGATTTAAAGGAGGGAAGGTGTTGGTGTTGCAAAAATTGCCGCTTACTTACTCACTCACTGCAAGATCTCATTTATTTTTTCTAACTAACTGATGATCCCATTGCTACAATTTTTTAATTGAATCTCGTTGGCGTCAGCAAAAGAGCTTCTGGTTAGTAATTACTACTACTGGCGTACTAACTAACTAACTTTTGGTGCAAAAAGATGCAACTCGTTTTCATATTTTTATGAGAAAAATAATAATCAGATCATGAGCTGCCAGTTGTAAATCATTTGAGCAATTTTTCAATCAAATGTAATAAAATCCCCTTTTTCGTGAGCCATGCAATGCTAATAAAATTTTGCTGCAGAATTACCGCTTTTCCATGAATAAATGCAAGTGTTAGTGTTAGTTCAATAGTAAGCAACTAGCTAACTATTGAGTACACTGGTCAATATGTAATTAAACTAATCAATACTTGATGAAAGCATTGGCTACTTGCTTGATTGCATTTTTTGCCATGATACAGAGGTAGATTGATGCACGAAAAATATTATACACAAATGATGGGCTGCATAACATTTACCCTAAATCTCATGTTTACATTCAATAGATACAGAGTCAGAGTGCCTAAAATCTTACTACAGAGTCAACTAACTAACTAACCAACGAAAAAGCGCACAAAAAACAAATAACTGGTTCATGAGAAATAATAATATTATCATGCCGAGGAATTTTTTAATTACTGGTCAATAAAAGTACACAGATGATCGCAATATAATAATCTAGATTCTGAGAGCACGGTTTCGAAAAGTGGTTTTCATTCTTGCTGGGAAAACATGTAGAGCAGTGCAGATGATATATGGCCCTTTACAACATTATGTTTTCTCCTCCCACATCACATGAGGATAATAATATTCCAACTGGATATTTTTTACTGCCTTTTATTTACCTTGAATGATTTCATTAGATATCCCCTCATGTATACTACATACAGTAGGGCATGGGGCTTATAGCTTTTATTGACTCTACAATTTTACATACCTATAGTCGTGTTGGCTCTAAAACTAGCTAAAGACTGGAAAAAATCATTCATATTCTCCCATGTATTGCATACATTAGTTAGTTAGTGACAACATATAGGAAAAGTAACAGCCACTTGTTGCAGTTGCATGTTCAAAATGTAAACGGCAATTTAAGGGGAGCAGAACAGATAGTATAAGCAATCTGTGGTTATTAAAATGTGTATGATTAGCATTATGATTACTTACCTAGGAAGTCACTACTGTGTTGACTAGGATGGGTAAATTAAACAGCTCAATAAATAATTTCAAATTCGATGAGTTATGGATATATCTGTGCTGTAGCAAAGGAGGAGATTTTTTGTTGAAAATTTTGCGGCATCCACAGTAAATACGTAGCCACTGAACACAAATCATTGCACTGTATAGTTAGTTAGTTAGTTAAAGTCAGTTAATGATTGCAATTGGTGAGTCCAAGAAAAGTTTAAAAGCTGATAAATCTTGTACCAGCGAACGTAAAAAAGTTTTCCTTTGCCCATGTACACTGCTTTTTTTAACAATAGGTACAAATTAGAAACTATCGTCAGTCAGTCACTCACTTGCACTGTAACAACTACTCATTTAGTTTACCTGTGAGAATGACTTGCCGTTTTCTATATAGAACCTTCCCATTTCATTAAGCCCTCTTTCAATCTTCTTGCCCGTCCGTTCGGGCTGGAGATCATGAAACAAATAATAATAATAATAATAGCCATATCCTTCACGATGATTTGTTTTTCTTGAAAACCATATCATCCACATTTCTCACTTTTGACAGCCACTTTTTTCCCAATATTTCATCCTCCCCTTGACTACAATACTCACTCTAATTTAATTTACCTGGTGTACATACCTAACCTTTGTCTGCTTTATGTATTCTCAATCAAATTCTGTAGCTGGGAAAAAAAATCATCATCATGCCTTTGGTTTTTAGTAAGTTAGTTAGTTTTGAATTGAAAATTGAGCGCTTACTTCAATAACACATGTGTTTACTATATTACGAGGCATGAATTTTGTAACTATCGTGTTTTTGCAACAATGTGACTTTTAACATTTCTTGTTGCTCGTTATGGGGAAAACTTTAAGGGAGGGAATACTTGCAGAATATTTTTCGTCTCTAACTAACTAACTAACTGACACTTGATAACTGATTACAATAATTAGCTAGCGTGTGATCTGTTTGAATGGATAATTTCATGGGATAGTATATGCATTGTTACAGAGAGGTTGTGATATGAGCCGAGTCAAAAATGAAAATGAGGATGGCATGTGATGTGAGTTAGTTAGTTAGAGAAAGAGATCATGACATGATCTGAAGGCCAAGATAGATTGGTGGAGGCAAGAGCAAAGCGCTCAGGAAATATTAGGGCTACGCAAAAACATGACACGAACTCGTCAATCTGCAATCTTTTCTAGTTTATTGGTTCTCCTAAGTTGATTACCAATCCATATGTATGTATGTGTTTCACTGACCATTGGTCGTGTGGCAAAGATGCCGCGCTAAAAATATTCAGGCAAATATTCCTTTCGTCTATAATTGCATTGTATGTTATCAAAGACATATTTTTATGTACTAAGTAACTATCTGTATGACCATTGTTGGATCAATTTTTTGGGATTTCGGTCAGAAAGTCAAGATTCCAGTGAAAAATTAAGTTGGCTTTGGCAAGTTTAGTTTTGGTTGGTTTGACCAGGTACCATTGATTGAACAAGATAGATAGATGGTCGGAAAAGTTATGTTCTGCATAGGAATAAAAGTTTAGATGGTGCGTGAGCGAGAATAAGTGAATAATGAATGACTGTGGTAAAAGCAAATGGGTAAAAGTGACGGCCGCATTAGAGAGAACAAATGTAGAGTGTCAATGATGTCGGCAGGGTTCTGTTTTTTTTACCCGTTCCAATAACATAACTAAACTAGGCATACATGCATGAATTTTCCCATTCCAATTCTCTATGCAGTTCATTTCTTACCAAATTGAGTGAGAGCAACGTAGTTAGTTAGACTATAGATGTACATACATACGTGAAATATTGTTGTCTCTGTTCCACACACAATTAATAGCGTTTCTAATTGAAAAGAGAAACAATGGTGGAGCCAATTAACTAGCGCACTAAAAATTTACGAACTGCACTATTAGAAAACCTTACTTACCGCCAAATAATGGATTGTACTGCGCAAAAAGGGTTGAAACTAGATATTGTTTCCAAGTTTATATGTATTTTCCTAATCACGGCATTCTACATAACTAACTTATACTCACTTGGAGATTTTTATGCATACTCTTGTGATTAGTTAGTTAGTTAGCTAGTCTTAGTCAGTACTGGTACAGATGATGATGATGATGACATTATGCCTGCATATGGAGTATATATGGGATGTGCCTAATGTTATGTAGCGCTGGCAAAAAATTAGCATAAGACATTAATGGGATGGAACCCTATTAAATGGGAAATGACCATGCTTTATGGATATTATGGGGACACAGAGTGCTCTGGTTGTTATACAATGCGCTATATGTAATAATTGCACTCTCTGTACTGACTGAGGGGGTGAGTGGAGTGAGAAAAATGGAATCCAGTGACAAGAATGCAATAAAGGGGGATTTATGAGCACATGAAATGGATAATAAATATGATATGCGCAGAGCACCGTGGTCATTTGAATATGATAACTGTCTCTGCCCTCTGAGAGTAGTAATAATGAGATTTGTGAAGTCACCTTGGACTTGTAAATCCATGAATTTAATCCATTGTGGTAAACATCTAGTTTTTTACCTGTCAGATGAAATATGCATTTCTCTTATACAGCACACTAACACTATATGTGAATAGCTTGTGGGAAATTTTTACTTTTACTTCCACCATGGGGTTTTATAGTTGCGCAGCTAGTGCTAGTCAGTCAGTTAGTAATGTAAAATTATGATGTGCTATTATTCATATACAAGTGTCTATGCAGAGTAAAATCATGCCACCCAGTGTAAGTGAACTGGAAAAATAGTGGAGACAACGAAATGAGCACCTTTTTCATCATCCACTCAACTCTGTCACTTGCATTTCATTTTGTCACTTGTGGTGTCATATCAACTTTTAGAAAATGATATTATCATCCCTTTAAATACGGACAGGCCGTAAAATTCACTATTTTTCAAGCATGGGCTATAGGGGCAATAATAGGCAATAACACATGGTCAGTTGACACTCGAGTTCATTTTTTAAGCCCATTTAAGTTGTGACTAACTAACTGACTAACTACTACCTGTTACGTGCAACTTGATACACATAGTAAGTTAGTATGTGAGTTTGAATCTTTCCATTCCAGTTAGTCTACTTGAGTGATCAAAGACGACTCTTTTTGATCCCAGGTCACAACATGGATGTAATATGTATATGAATGACAATTATTATTGTGAAGCAGACCAAAAACAATGATATAAATGGCATGTTTGGTCAGTTAGGATGCTAACATGCTTAGTTAGCTAAATATATGTGTTTTGCGGTGCAAATAATGCTCCCAGTCAATAATTATATACTGTTAGTTTGTTAATGATATGTAGGATCTAGTCAGTTAAATAGTTATATGTCTGATTATATTTGCGCGATAAATTAATGAAAACTTTTACGATCTTGCTTCTAAAGATCTTCTGTGTTAAATGACTGTCTGCATAGTCAATCAAAATAAAGATGAATTCAAGATGAGGACAAATAATTAGTAATGGGCTAGGTGTGACCTGCATAACCATTTTTTGGAGCTACCTAATAAAATCATGTTGAACATATAAACTACATATTGTTGATCTTGCCTTGCCCACACTACTGCATTGATGATAGTCTATATGAACTAATGTAAAGAAAAAGACAGCATTCTTTTCTGCGGGGAAAACGTGATTTTTGTAGACGACCGAGTGACAAAGTGCCATTATTTTGGAATTTACGATCCTCTTGAAAGACCAAGTGTATAGTTACTTTCAATTTGAGTTCAAAGAGGACAAGTCGTTATATTAATTCCTTGGTTCATTAAGCAAAGAAGACGTTCATTTTTTTACCCTACCTTTGTTTGGCATGAAATGCTCATAAAGTAAAAGACAACTCTCATTTCTCACCTGTGCACATTACTCGCATAACAAGAACTATAACAAATAAACTGGAATAGCTGTAAATTCTTTCATTATCTCCCCTTGTTCAAATACAACTACTTTGGTCTCTTAAATCAGGGGAAATTGTGAGCATTTAAGCAGAAATGGCATATTTTTTAAAATTTTACACAATTTTTGGTATCTCTGTCAGACTTGTTTGGCTTCAGCGAAGCAACTTACATTTGTGCTCGTATCAAATTCCACGCCATCAATTAAGCTCGAGTAATGGAACAAGTTGATCCAAAAACTCAAGCTAGTTGATACAGTTTGTGTCATAATGAGGAGAAAAATGTGAATTTTTTTACTCGTGTTAGTCAGTTTTTTGTCCCCGAATTCTTTCCTAACTAACTCACTTAACTTCCTACTAGTTAGTTAGTTAGTTCATAAGCTAGTTGATACTAGGTAACTATAGCTAGCTATAAAATCCTTATACACTAACTGCGTGAATCTGGGAAAAGATGAATAGCCATGTCCATATACTAACTGCAGTGCGATTACTTACTTGTACTCGTGTAACAGGTCCTATCGGCTGCGTATCTATTCAAATGTGAACAAATAGTGCACATTTGTAGTAAACAAAAGCTCCAATAACATTTAACGTAAACTTCCCAACTCACTAGCTAACAAAATCTTTCAACCAGTTTGGTTCATCATGAACCTGGCAATTTTGTCAACACTTTTGAGTCCACAATGTGAACAAAAATGTGAATTTACTGGATCTTTATCTACCTGACTTATGATAAGCATTTTTTTGGAATGCTTATCTGTAGCAAGTTTTACTGTGAAAACTTGTTTCTCCCTTTTTGTGCAGTTTGTTCACAAATGACAAATCCAACTCACATCGTCTTTTCTTTCCCTATCAATTGCACGCAATTTTTGTCCTTTTCATAATAAACGGAAAATCGACAGGTAATAAAACAGTTAGTTAGTTAGTTATAACCACACAAAAAGTGTTTTGCCAAAAATCTGACTGCCTGCACCTAATACAGCTTATAAAACAAAATGGGGTAGTTAGTTACATTGATTACAAGCAAGTGATTGATCTGAATTGGAAAAGTTTTAGACACCAAGGAATTCTGTGGGAGAACAAACTACTTGTTTCTAAATGGTGTAACAAGAAAGTACCTAAAGATGTGACTCGTGTCATCTTCAGTTGTAACATCATTTTTGAGAGGAGTGCGACAAAGCGTTTGACCTCTCACACACTATAAGAAGACAAGCGGTGTCACACATTTTCGTAGACACTCTCTATATAAATACAATGTTGCTTGTATAGTAGTGGCCAACAATTATTCATCCAATGCAAATATCAAATGACATGTAGACTATTTTATAGTCTTGTTCATTGCCAGACTTGTTTCCAACTAACTAAAAGTGTTATCAAGTCGTACCGTTAATTTTTCTGTAACGGATACATATTTACTCTCAGAGAGGGGGAAAATAATAATCTAGTTGTAAGTTTTATTGCCACAATCAATCTAATTTCAGATTTAAAAGTTGTTTTGAGATTTGAAATTGAGATTTTTTATGCGAGATTTTATTATTGATGAGATATTGGACATGAGGTGTAACTTTGAGGAGAAATGTATACAAATCATCTTTGTAGTGTAGCATGTGTATGTATAACTAACTAATGAATTGATGGAGATGATGATAGCATTTGTATAGAAATGTTAACTGGCTTATCAAGTTTCAAATCATATTAGAGGGATAATAATTTCTAAGCAATTGTCTATTGAATTGGGACGGTCATTCAGTGTATTGACTATAAGTAACTAAGTAACTAAGTGAGAGAAATTTTTCTCACGCTAATATAATGTTTTCATTTCTTACTTACCTATTAATTATATTATCGGGCAAGATTTAATTGATCTCATCGTCCGTTTGTGTGTTTAAGAAGAACTCGTAATTCATTTGTCTTTTGACAGCTGTAGATGATAAATATTAACTAACTAACTGGCTAGCTTGCATAGTAATTTTTATTGTACAAATAATATGGCGATAGCATCAAAAGTTAGTTACGATTTGATTTTTTTCCTATTCTAACTATATGTGTAGTGCGTAATTTTTTGGGAAGATGCTTCATCATCATTTCATAGTTAGTTTGCTTTGGAGATACAACTTCCGTCATATAATATAGTGCATATTTGTTGTTGTTTTGAAGAATTCAATCTCATTGTCCCATTAATGCGTTTTTTAAGTGGGTTTAGCAAGCGAGTGAAAAAATGGATTCCCAACTTATCATGATTTGACAGTCACTATGTAGCCAAATTGATTGCATTAATTTCTAGGAAAAATGGTTTGTAATGAACACAAATCGTTTTGTTTTGTTGTCCCAACCAAATGTAGTATGATTGACATTAAGAAGATTAAAAAATCAGGTAATTGTAATTATGATTATGGATCGCATCAGGACAACAATGATACGATAATAATAATAATATGATTATTGTAGCATCCATTGTATTCTCATTAAAGAAAATAAATGTGGAGGAACTAACTAACTAACTAGGAATGCACATGATTTCTTGGTCTTTAAATAATGAATAGAGTTCGTGACGAAGAGTCTTTATTGTTCACATATATGAGCCTTGAATGAGCAAGGATAGTCATCCAACGTGCCATTTGTAGAGTGAAATCTAATCTGCGATGATTTCTTCAAACGCATATATTGATCGATTTATTGTGCTACAAAAATTTCCCAACAATTTGTCCATTTCGTATATCATATGAGTACACATGTACATAGCGCAGCCATTGACCCTGAAAAAAAATTGTGAATTTTTTTCCACAAAAGGCCATCAATGGCAATCAACCTGAAATAACGATCATCTGCAATATTTTAAATCCAAATGGACAGTATCAATCATCAAAAGTTTTTTCCCTCTTTTTAGTTAGTTAGTTAGTCTCCTCATGATCTACATTAATGATGAGAGCCTGATTAGGACATGTGTGTATGTGTGTTAATTTACATAAAAAGTGGTTTACTTTAAACTAGTACAAGATTTGAGCCTAAAAATCCTAACAGGATTAGTATGCATGAGTCCAGCAACATAATTATTTGGCAAGGCTAGTTAGTTAATAAGTCCAGTTTATATGGTGGATACCAAATCCTATGTTAAATACAATAAATGGAATCAATGTGTGAGTTCCTCACTTTTTATTCCTAATGATCATCACTAGGAGCATTGTAATGAGTTCATTTCTAACTCACCATTGCATTACATTGCATACATACGTTTTTTTATGATACTTTGTTTCTAACTAACTAACTAATGCAAAGCATTGGCAAGCAAGTGGTGACTCTAACTGACTCTCTGTATTGAAATTCACCTGAAAAAAACTATCTCACCTTAACCGATGATCCTTTTTTTTAACTTTTTTTGGATTTGCGACTCATGCTTGCCTAGCAAACATCCAAATAATGTGTAAAAACAACTTTTTGGGTAAAAAAACGAATCTTAACTCGAATTTTACGGGGATTTGATCAGACTGGACCAAGTAACTAACTAACTGCCTTGGTCGGTGGTCTCATCCTCATAATAAAATGCGAGTGGACCTCCTTTGTCTGCTGCCTTGCTCCCATTCATATGCAAATGTGTGGGAAATGAGTAAATTTCGAATACAAAGCGTTCCACAAGTTGTAATGCTATAGAAACTATTTAGTTCCATCGACTCCATTATACATTGTATAGACTCATGTAGGAAAGCCCTGGTATGCGCCTATTAATCGATTTATGACGTAATTATTTACAAGACACACCTTCCTTTAATTTATCATGAGCAATTGCTTTGGCAGACATACAACTACTTAAAACACCATTTGTTTTCAGTCCAAAACAGACATACTTTAGTTAGTTAAATGGTAAACAAGGTGTTTACTTTCATGCTACAATATTGTTATGGATGCACGGATTTTTTTCACCAATTTAGATTGACTAACTAACTAACCACCTTGAAAATAAATATGAGTTAAAGGAAACAATGAAGATGAATATTTTGAACGATAGAGCACAAAAGATGAAGATGGTCACTAACTGACTAACTAACTGTGATTCATGTGAACAAGTTTTGGAGAGAAAAATGAAAATTTGCCTACGTTATGTTGCATGTACTTATGGTATGAATTATAAAAGCAGATCAAATTAACACAAAACATGCTACTAGTCACTTGATTTGATATATTTGTAGATAGCCTTTTATCTGGCATTTTATGCATTCATTGCCAGTTAGTTATTACTTCACCATTTCTTGTTAATTATTATTAGCCAGTGCAACAAGTTTGACCACAGGGCCAAGCCCATATAATAACAACATGAGTTTGTACTGTTTTCCTATTTTCTGAAAAAAAACGAGTTGTGTTCATTATCTCATGTCGTTTTTTCACCCATTTTGTAATGAGATATTTTTGCAATGCCGTAAATTTATTTTCTACCACAATCCACAATTTTTTATTGCTCTCCAGCGTTTATATTAGGTTTTAAAAACTTTCAACTGACTTTATCTCTTTTTTGTAAATTCTCATTCGACGGAAAAATCCCATTTTGTGTAAATCATGCATATTTAGTATGCTAACTTTTGAAATTTTTGTGATCGGTAAATAACTCTAACTAACTAACCATAGTAGCCCAAAATGGACTCAAAATTTACGGCCCCATTAATATTCAACTTGTTACACTCACTCAGAATCCAATAATGCACGAAATTTATGTGAGATGACAGTGCAACAGATAAATACATCATCCCATAATTGAATCGGGATCGTTTTCCTTTGAAGGTACAACTTTTTTAGCGTCAAATTAAAGCGTGTGACAGAGCCGACCTTCAATCTAAATACATTTGTTTTGTTCACCAAACCAAACCACTAACTGATGTCTCACCTTTAGTATAGAGCTCAAGATAATTCTTTCAAATGGAATCGTGTGCTCTATTCTTGTACCAATAAGGAGCAGCTCCCCATACTAACTAACTATAACCATTGAATACATTATTCTTGTAAAGTCATCATGCTCTCTGCTATTTAACTAACTAACTATAGCTAAACTATATGGATTAAGATGGACAAAAGGGAAGCGGCTCATTTTGTATTTTGTCCTCATCATGCTCTCTTTATCATTATCATGTTCTTTGCTAATCGTTTTATGATGACGCCGTGTGAATTGAAATGCACAGTCCATATGTGTCACACAGCCAAAAGAAAATGCAAGTTTCAACCATATGCATGGTCTGCACAAATTCAATACCACATTTAATATCGTAATTGAGTCTAACTAACTAACTACATGTCCAACTAAATTCGCTCTGGTGTATGCTGAGGGACGAATAAAAAATTTCAGTTAGTTTGTAGCTTATTTCATCTATAAAAAAGTCCGTGCATAAAAATGCATGGGAATGAACTAGATTTAATACTACTACATAATAAAATGTGATTCTGATCTCATCAATCAAAAAAGGAATGTCAAAGTGTGAAAAAATTTGGGCAGCTACAGTTGGTTTCACTTTGTTTAACCTAGTTTCAAATGGTGGTGAAAGAAATCAAAAGTTTAATATGTAATCACTAACTAACTACACACAATGTGCACATGCACATGTGTTAGTTAGATTGCATAAGAGCGTTACATATTGTGTGAGTGCTCACAATGTGTGGTTTCTTTATTATTGCCCTCTCTGTGAGCACGATCTAAATTCTTTTTTTGGGGGTATGAACTTGGTAACAGATCTACTGTGGCAAACTTTTTTTATATCTGATAATAATAATGGTTATGATAATTGCCAACTGAACTATGAAACGGAGGTCGTACCAACAATCAACAAATGTGGAGAGCGCAAAAAAAAGAGTTGCGATGAAGAAATTTTTTGGAGGGCTTGTAATAATGGTAACAATGCAATCATCATTTGTCGTGTCTACGTGTACTTGACAAAAGTGAAGTTTAGGGGCACCGTTCCACATTGTTATTATTGTCATTTGATCTGATCTTTGCACACTAAATTGCCATTTGGTTCACTGTAACAGCTAACTAAAGGTTAAACTAAGCGTTAGTGAATTTTTAAATTCAAAAAATGACAACTCTTTTCCAATGGGAAGACAATTTTGTATAATTTTTGGAAATTATATCGCATTTTATATATTATTTTTATTTCTAGTGTCTAAAAGTTGCTTTAGTTGGCAAATACGGCATTACGCAATGAATTTTCAAGTTTATGGTCCAACTAAAACACATACACGTTATCCTGGGATGATCATCAACTCAGGTAGTACGGCACAATGAGTAAATAGGGAACCAACTCAACCTAGTTTTTTGTACACTGTTACATTTGAGACCAGCATTGTATTAGCATTGTGATTCAACCTTACTTTTTTTACTCCCTAAAAGTTACTAACTTAACTTACTTAATGAATGGATGCTGCGTAATGTGTCCATGCAGTTGTGCATGCATGCATGTATTTGTGTACAGTTGTCTTGTCGGCATCTCGTATAGTATTATTATGATTGTTATTATTATTTTTGGCCATCATTACATGGTTGGACGATTTGGTGACTTTTGAATGACAATAGAGATTATACGCTCTTTTACAGAATGGCCTGCATGCTATGCATGCACAAAGAAGAGGGAAATAATATTTCTACCTTGAGATAGTAAGTAAGTAAGTATTAGCTAACTAAATACTAGCTCTCATTTCTTCCTAATATCTACGGCTATTTTTGTGATATTTTTACTGTGGCCTTTACATAAGTGCATGTCTTTAATGGGTTTTACCTTTGAATGAATTCAATGGCAATTAACAGTGGACAAAATGAACATGCTACAATTGGGACAGTATTCGTCTAAAATGGATTTAGTTTTTATAGAAAATGTCACACAGTGCTAAAGCATGTTATAGCAATGTAAAAATGGATTCTATAAGCTCAAGTCAATTTTGGGATCGGAACACGAAATGACACGAACGATTAAATTAACTTTGTTGTCATTTTTTCGCACATTTTTTATCACTGTTAGTTAGTTAGTTGGAACGTGATGCATGCGGAATTGGTTTCTGTGCAATATGCTATATTGGGCTGAAGGTCGATCGAATTTGTCTCTATCATTCATGTCAGGGATTTTATCATCATCATAAAAATAATAACAATGAGATTATCAGACTATTCTTAAACTAGTTAGTTAGTTTGTTAGCAGTGGGTATAATAAAGTGAGATGGACACATTTTTTCCTTCAAACAAACAAAAAAGTCGAAAAGAAGCTGTTGAAAATCATTAATTTTGCTCTCCTTTTCCTCTTATTTCCTTTTTTGCGGCAAATCTTCGTGCCTGCATTTAACTATAGCAAACTAATGATAATGAAATAATGACCATCGTCAACCTTGTTTCCGTATCAATGCACCTTATAACTAACTAACTTGGTCGATTAGAATTGCAGTTATAGCCACACTTAAATTCATCCATTTTGGGATAATTTTGAAATGTAGCTTACCAAAACAAACTACCAAGCTAACCTTTTTATTACTGACTTACTATTGCCATCACTATACAAGTGTAAAGCAACTCAAACTGGTTTCCTTATTTTGCGTGAAAAATTGAAATCCCAAGCATGCTCTTGTGCTGGGTCCCATTGCTACACTAATTAGCACAACTCAAGAGCAAATAAGAATGATAATGGATCATTATTATGTAAAATGTTATTTTCTGTTCAAAAATGGTTCACCACCAACATATGCTCAATTTATGACTGCACTTATTATTTGTGTTTACAAATCTTTCGAGTGTTTTTATGCAAAAATGGAATAAGCCACAATTTTTTTATCCCAAATAGCTATGTATGGCACAAACTAACTAACAAACTAACCTAAAAATTGAAAGTAAGTAAGGCAGAGCACCTTGAATTTGTTGGCAATTTATCACGCAAAACAATGACAAAAAACATACTTTCCTTGTTAGTTTCCACTTTTTAGTAAAGCACATGGGTGCAAAAATTAACACAGATTGAGACATTAAGTGCAAATTAGGTGAGCTATAACAATAATACCAAGGTTTGCCCCAACCCAAATAAATTTAATAATGACGAATATAGTTAACTAACTAACTAACATTAGTTTTATTATAATCATCATATATGTATTTCACTATTAAACGTGTCACACTGCATACGCATATGCTCTGCTACTGTCAATACTAAAATTTCCACACTCGTTCTTTTTGTAAGTCAACTCACCCATTACAAGGAATTCAAGGTAAACTTTTAGTAAATTGAACCCCAAATCCGTGTTTGTCAATAGGAAATGGTTTGTGGTTTCTTTAACTATACTATAGCTATAGCTGTGTCGACAAGAGTGCAAAAAATTAATCATGTCACCTCCGATACTCGACAGAAACAAATAATTTGAGTTGCCCAAGAAGCTGACAAGTGGTGTTAGTGTTTATGTAATGATAAGTTCATTAGATGGTTGGTTAGTTAGCATCAGACATTATGTAAAACAAGGTACAGATTGAAATCATGCATTGTTACCCATATGTGTGTGTTTGGAGTTGGGACGCAGATTAAGACAGACAGGCTCTGTCAATGATGATAATGGTAATTCGAACCACTAATGAAAATGGAGCACAAAAAATGGCTGGTTCTTACTGTGAGAAGTTAGCCACAGACTGCTCTATATTATCTTGGTGCGGCTCACTCACTCACTTACTCTGTATTATTATTTGTAGCTATAGTTTGTCAGTCTTAGATAGTTAGACACAAAGGCGTGTGCACACAACACTCATTTCATAGTGCAAGTGTTACTGTGTGCATTACAGCGTTAGCGTTTAATTGACGGGTGCGACTCGACTAATTGTTTTAGTTATGTCATTTCAATTGCTATGCACAAGTTTATGGGTTTGTTAGTTAGTTAGAGTGTAAAATTAGCAATTTTGTATGAAATGTAGCAAAGAAAATGCAAAAATTTGGATGCTTTGTTTGAATGGTAATAGAAACAATGATCTTTGGTTTGAAACCTTTGAAAAATGTGGTTTTTGGTCCAAATTCTGTTTTTTTACCCATCGGATAGTACGCAATCCCATGCAATATTAAATAGTTTCCCATATAGGGTAATAAACTTTTTCTGGTTGGCCTAAGTTTTGGCACTGCAAGTGCATAGAGTGCAAAAATTGCATCACCACACTCACTTTTTTATGTGTTGGCTTGAAAAAAGGTTTACAACAGTATTAAGCGACAGTACACGCATCCTTACTACTAACATCTTACAGCATGCAATCCCAATGTTTACCTTCAATAATGATGATAAAGATGTAACAACAGGTATTGAAAAAAATGGTGTAATGTGCGTACAGAAAGTACAATACCTTATGCAGGTAAACACACACAAGGGACTTTAGTTAGTTACGGAGCTCAAGAGTAAATAAAGCATCTTGCAGTTACTCTGTTACAATTGCCTTGCTCCCATTCTGTAGCATACGAGCTAACTAAACTGAAAACACTCTCAGTTTTATTCTCGTTCTGCTCCAAAAATCCCATTGGTCGTTACACTCACTTTTTTTGGTCATTTTTTCTAACTAACTGCAATTTTGTTACCCTATGGTGACATGACT
>Ga0210040_10002799_pt1 | contig 24195 bp, 25 predicted proteins | sample CryGeyCG12114_NA_FD_185462 | JGI IMG/M metagenome (GOLD analysis project Ga0210040, IMG submission 185462) | Groundwater microbial communities from aquifer - Crystal Geyser CG19_WC_8/21/14_NA (SPAdes) (version 2) | ecosystem: Environmental > Aquatic > Deep subsurface > Groundwater | place: USA... | reverse complement strand
CCTCTGGCGCGAGGCTGGCGACAATCCGGCCTGCAAAAGCGCGTCGGGATCGGCAACACCCAGCTCGTGCGCCGCGTCGGTGGCATGGATCGTCAGCGTTCCCTCGGCCGATCCGCCGTTAAGCTGCAGATCGAGATAGGAGAACGGCACGGGATGGCTCGCGGCCGGAGCCGCCGCCAAGAGCAGGGCCAGCAGCAGCAGCCGGTGCAGGAGCGTGATGGACATGGGGGCGAGCGGATGCCGGCACGATCGGGCCGTGGCAAGCGCGAGAGGATGCCACGGCACGGAATCGCCTGCGTCGTCGTTGGGGAGCAGGCGGCCCCGGTTCACTGATAGGCGAGCAGCGCGCGTTCCGTTTCTCGACAGAAGTGACCGAGTGGGATGCGGTCTGGAGAGCTCGTTCTGGAGGAGGCGCTGGTAGAATGTCAGCGCACGGATCCGCACGCCCGGTCGAGATGCCCCCTGCTCGATCCTGCGCTCCGATGGTGCAGATAATCGCAGTCATGCCTCAGTCCGAGCATGACGCAAACCAAGCACCGGCGCGCTCAAGTAGCGCGAAGCGGGATAGCGCCGAGGAGATGGTGCCGCTTACAGGACTCGAACCTGTGACCCCCGCATTACGAATGCGATGCTCTACCAACTGAGCTAAAGCGGCCTAAACCTTATACCTTACGTCGTTCCGACCTTACGGCCTTTCCAGCTTGTGTCGCAATGCTGAGCTGACCCCTACATTACGAATGTCGTGCTCTACCAACTGAGCTACTGCGGCACGCCCTCTCGAGGAAGGCTGGAGGCCCGAGCCGGAATCGAACCGGCGTAAACGGATTTGCAGTCCGGTGCGTAACCACTCCGCCATCGGGCCAGATCCGAGCCCGTAAAAGGCTCGGAACGCGGCCCCCTAGCGAGAAGGAGGGCGCGACGCAATCTCCATTGCACCGTTCCTGCCGACAGTGCGCTTCGCTCAGGCCGTGGCCGGCTTTGGCTCAGGCTTGGCGGCGGACAGCGCTGCCTCCTCCCGCTCGTCCGTTCGCAGGCGTCCGGCAAAGTGCGACAGGGCCAGGATGCACACGACGATCCCGCCGAGGCACACCGCGGAAAAGGTATAGCCGTCGAGCACATTCTCGTCGCTCCCCAGGAAGAGGCGCGAGCCGACCCATGGCGCCGCGACCGCAGCGAACTTGGCCATGAAGCTGGCCCAGCCGCCCCCGGTCGAGCGAACGGCACTGGGGTAGTAGATGCTGGTGATCGAGATCACCGCGGCATGGCCGGCACCCACCAGGACAGAGCCGATCAGCACCACGGGGATGAAGGCCGGCCCGCCCAGCACTGCGCCGAAGCCGATCAGCAGCAGGAACGGAATGCCGATGAGCGGCGCCAGAATGATCCAGGCCGGCCCACGTTTTTCCGTGAACAGCAGCAGGAAAACGCCGGCGACTGCCCCGGCAAGGCCGCCGATCGAGCTGATGTTGGTCGACAGCTCCACGCTCATGCCCAGCTCTTCCAGGAACAGCACCCCGAAGCTGGACTTCAGGTAGATCGCGAAGGAGGAGAAGAAATAGGCCAGCCAGATCAGCGGGGTGATGTAGGCCAGCCAGCCGTGGAACAACTCCGCCATCTTGGCGAACGGCGATTCGCTGCCGGTCGTCTTGCGCTCATCCGAAAGCTCGAAGGCGGTGTAACGCGCTCCGTCGAAGCCGGGGTCGAAGCGGTTGAGCATCGGCACGACCAGGGCGGCAGGCTTGCCCTTTGCCACCAGCCAGCGGGTCGATTCGGGTAGGGTAAACAGCAGCACGAGGGCAAGCACCGCTGTCAGCAGGCCGCAGAAGAAGAACACCGCGTGCCAACCGGGCGAAGGCAGGACGCCCGCCAGTCCCGACCCTGCCAGGTGCACGGCGTAGAACCCGTCTGCCGGAGCGAAGTAGTTCGCCACCTGCCCGGCCGCAGCGCCGCCCGCGCTGAAGCCGAGCATGATGATGGTGACAGAGGTCGCGCGCATCGCCTTGGGCATCGATTCGATATTCAGCGACCACACCGGCGCCAGCAGCCCCCCGATCGCGAGGCCGCCCAGCAGGCGCAGGGTGATGAGCGCCTCCGGCGACTGCGCCATGCCGGTGATGAAGGTCAGCATGGCCGCCAGCAGCGTGCTGACGATGATGACCGGCCGCCGCCCTATGATGTCCGCGATGTAGGAGCCGAACAGCGAACCCACCATCTGCCCGATGAACGCCGCCATCGAGACGTTGCCCATCATCGCCGAATCCAGCGCCATCTCGTCCCGGATGTAGGGCAGAGTGTAGGCGATCAGCGAGAAGTCCAGCCCGTCGAAGAAGGTCACCAGACAGGAAAGCAACAGGATGCGCCGGTGGAACGGCGTGAACGCAAGCCCTTGCATGAATTTCGCTACGTCCAGCACTGGCGCCTCGGCCTGGCTCGCCATCGCGCTTCTCTCCCGTTGTTAGTGAGCTAACGATATCCGTCGCCAGCACCATGCGCCAGCTTAAAGCCGGTCGCCCTTGGCCTTGGTTATCGGCGAATTGCCCAAGAGGTGCAAATGCGGATCAAGCGAACGCTCGCGCAGGACGTCGGGATCGCGCGAGCTGTCCCATCCGGCCACCAGCCGATAGCCGCCCTCGCTCACGGTCTCGACCAGCGCCTCGCAGCCGACGCCGGCAAGCTTGCTGCGAAGGCGCGAGACGTGGACCTCAACGCTGTTTGTCTCCGGCTCGTGGTGGATGCGCCAGACGTCGCGCAGCAGATCCCGGCGGGTGACGCGCTCCCCGGGCTCATCCGCCAGCCGCCAGAGCAGGCCGAATTCGCGCGGATGCAGCGAAAGCCAGTCGTGGCCCAGGCGCGCGTCGCGGTGAAACAGGTCGAGCATCAGCGGGCCGACGGGGCGGGAGCGAGGCAGCATGTCCCTCGCTTCTGCGATGCGCCGGGCGCGCACCTCCAACTCGCAAAGTCCTGTTTCCGCGGGCAGCGCTTCGGCACAACCGCCCGACAGCAGGGCGGCGCGCTGGGCGCTTTCCTCCACGCCCAGCAGGATCAGATGCCTGGCCCGGTCTTTCGCCTTCACCATCGCCAGGCGCTCCTCGGCTCTTATCGGGCGAGCGTCGACCAGCAGCGGGTGGGCGCAGGCTGCGCGCTCGGCCGAGGTGCGGCGACACAGCGTCCAGCCACGATCACGAAGATCCCAGCGGCGAGGCGGGTCCAGCCCCTCTGCAATCCAGCCAAATACAGCCACGGCGCCTCCTTTTCCCGACTCGCGGGTTAAACGGGGGCGCCAGCTTAGGCTGGTGGGGCGAGCCGTGGGGACGCGATCAGGTGCGAAATCGGACTAGGCGGCCGAGCTGTTGATTCCCATGGACTGGAGATACCGTTTGACGTTGCGCGCCGCCTGGCGGAGCCGCTGTTCGTTCTCCACCATGGCGATGCGCACGAAGCCCTCACCATCCTCGCCATAACCGACGCCCGGGGCGACTGCGACGTCAGCATGGGTGAGGAGCTGCTTGGAGAATTCCAGGCTGCCCATTTCGCGCAGGGCCGGTGGCAACGGGGCCCAGGCAAACATGGAGGCAGGCGGCGAGGGGATTTGCCAGCCTGCACGGCCGAACGCCTCTACCATCACGTCGCGCCGCTTGTGGTAGAGCTCGCGGTTCTTCTCGACGATGTCCTGCGGCCCGTTCAGCGCCGCGCAGGCGGCTGCCTGGATCGGCGTGAAGGCGCCGTAGTCGATGTACGACTTCACCCGCGTCAGGGCGGAGATCAGCGTCTTGTTGCCGACCGCGAAGCCGATGCGCCAGCCGGCCATGGAGAAGGTCTTGGAAAGGCTGGTGAACTCCACCGCCACGTCCTTCGCGCCCTTCACCTGCAGGATGGAGGGGGTCGGCTGACCGTTATAATACAGCTCTGAATAGGCGAGGTCGGACAGGATCCACACCTTGTGGAACTTCGCCCAGTCGACCAGCCGCTCGTAGAAGGCGAGATCGACCACCTCCGCCGTGGGGTTCGACGGATAATTGACGATCAGCACGGTCGGGCGCGGAACGGTGAAGGCCATCGCCTTCTCCAGCGCGTCCCAATATTGCTCGTCCGGCGTCGTCGGGACGGAGCGGATCGAGGCGCCCGCGATGATGAAGCCGAAGGTGTGGATCGGATAGCTCGGGTTGGGTGCGAGCACGGTGTCGCCAGGCGCGGTGATCGCCGTGGCGAGGCTGGCGAGCCCTTCCTTCGAGCCGAGCGTGACCACCACCTCGCTCTCCGGATCGAGATCGATCCCGAATCGGCGCTGGTAGTAGTTCGCCTGCGCGCGGCGCAGCCCGGGAACGCCTTTCGATTGTGAATAGCCGTGAGCGCTGGGGTTCTGCGCCACCTCGCACAGCTTGTCGATCACGTGCTGGGGCGGCGGCAGATCGGGGTTGCCCATGCCGAGGTCGATGATGTCCCGGCCGCTGGCGCGTGCTGCGGCCCGCATCGCGTTGACTTCGGCGATGACGTAGGGCGGCAGGCGCTTCATGCGGTAGAATTGGGAGTCCATAGCCTCTTCGAGTCCTTGCCCCCGGGGCGCGCTGGTGCGGCGGCGGGCGCCTTGATTGTGGCGGAACTGACGGGCCGGCGCAACGCGCGGCTGCAATTGGTGTTGTGCGCTCTCCCAATTTCCCGGCGCCGTTCTATGATCGCCACTATGAGCGAGACAGACAACACTGCGAAAGACGCTGCCGATATCTTCACCGAGCTGCTGCGGATCCAGGCGGAGGCGGCGCGACAGGTGATGGAGAGCTTTCTTCCCGACGCCGCCGTGGCGGTGCCGGGCAAGGAGGCGGTGGCTGAATGGGGCGGGGCGGCGCTCAAGCTGCAGCAGATGTGGCTCGGCTTCCACCAGCAGCAGGCCTTGCCGGAGGCGCCGGTGCCGCTGCTGGCCGATCCGGCGCAGTGGATGGGCTTGATGCAGGCCTGGTACCAGCAGATGCCGATGCTCGATCCGCAGCGCCAGCAGCGCATGGTCGAGGAAGGCCTGCTGCTGTGCAAGGATATCCTCGACCAGTATCAGGCAGAAGGGGAAGCGAGAACCGAGCCGGAGTTGCCGCGCAAGGATCGCCGCTTTGCCGATCCGGCGTGGCGGCAGCAGCCGGTGTTCGCGCTGATCCACCAGACCTACCTGCTGCTGGCCGAGCAGATCGCCGAGGCGGTGGACGAGATCGAAGGGCTCGACGCCCGCGAGCGTGAGCAGCTGCGCTTCGCCACGAAGAACGTGCTCGATGCGATGAGCCCGTCCAACTTCCCGCTGACCAATCCGGTGGTGCTGGAACGCACTTTGGAAACGCAGGGCAAGAACCTTGCAACGGGCATGGAACGGCTTGCAGCGGACTTGGAACGCGGCCAGCTGACGCACACCGATAGCAGCGCCTTCCGCCTGGGCGAGAACATCGCCTGCACCCCTGGGCAGGTGATCCACGAGACGGACCTGTACCAGCTGATCCAGTACTCGCCTGCAACCAGTGAGGTGCTGGAAACCCCTTTGGTGATCTTCCCGCCGTGGATCAACCGGTTCTACATTCTCGACCTCAACCCGAAGAAGAGCTTCGTGCGCTGGGCGGTGGAGCAGGGGCTGACGGTGTTCATGGTCAGCTGGCGCTCCGCCGACGAGAGCCTCGCCCATGTGGAGTGGGACGATTACATCCGAGCGCAGATCGAGGTGATCGGGCACGTGCGCGAGCGACTCGGCGCGCCCTCGGTCCATGCGCTGGGCTATTGCGTCGCCGGCACGACCTTGGCCGCGACCCTGGCGATCCTCGCGCGGCGAGGAGAGGCGGGGCTCGTGAAGAGTGCGACCTTCCTCACCGCGCAGGTGGATTTCGAGCGGGCGGGCGAGCTCAAGCTGTTCATCGACGACACGCAGCTGGAGCTGGTCCGGCAGGCGAGCAAGGGCGGCTATCTCGACGGGCGCTACATGGCGGCGACCTTCAACCTGCTGCGCGGCACGGACCTGATCTGGAACTACGTCGTCAACCACTACCTGCTGGGCGAGGATTACCCGGCCTTCGACCTGCTGCACTGGAACAGCGACGTCACCAACCTGCCGGCGCGCTGGCACGAGGGCTATCTGCGCGATCTCTACCGCAACAACTTGCTGGTGACGCCCGATGCGATGGAGGCGGATGGCACGCCGATCGATCTCGGTCGCGTCACCACGCCGCTTTATGTGCAGGCGGGCCGGGAAGATCACATCGCGCCGCCGGAGAGCGTGTTCCGGATGCTCGATCATGTCGGCGGCCCCGCGCGCTTCGTGCTCGCGGGCAGCGGCCATATCGCCGGGGTGGTGAACCCGCCGGGATCGGGCAAGTACCAGTTCTGGACCGGGACGGAGGTCGGCAGCAGCCTGGCCGAGTTCTTGGCTTCGGCCAGCGAGACGCCCGGAAGCTGGTGGCCCGACTGGCTCGCCTGGATCGAGTCGCATGATGCCAGCCGAGTTGCCGCGACCGGCGTGCGCAGTCCTGGCGGTGCGGGCGATGTCGTAGTGGAGCCTGCGCCTGGCCGCTACGTAGCAATGCGCTAGGAACCTCAAGCCTTTACTGGCGTTGTGCAGTGCACCATCGCCGTTGACAATATTGGCGAATCCTTTATTTGTGCAGTGCAGCAACGGTCCGCCACATGGTCGGCGATGCTATCTGGCTAAGTAGGAGAGCGGACCATGGGCGCGGATTCGAAGAAGGCCGGGGCGAAAGCGCCCGCGGGCGAAAAGATCTTTGTCGAGCAGGAGCTTCCGGCCGGTCTGGTGCCGCAAGATGTGGTCGAGGGCGCAGCTTCAAGCTTGGCGATCGCGACGCAGCTTACGGCAACAAGCCAGCCGGGTGCCGCACTCGCCGATAAACAACAGGCAGAAGCGAGAGGGGCCATGGGCGCAGAGGCCACCCCGCCATCAGCAACCAGTAAGAACACCTCACCTGATGCCCAATTGAAGGAAAAGATCATGGCAACCTCTCCCAGCAACGAAGACATGAAGCAGGCCACCGACACCGCGAGCGCGACGATGACCAACGCGATGGGCGAAGCCCAGAGCCGCGCCAAGGCCGTCTACGAGAAGGGCACCGAGGCTGTCGGCGAGATGACCGATCTTGCCAAGGGCAATGTCGAGGCCGTGGTCGAGAGCAGCAAGATCATCGCCAGCGGCATGCAGGACATCGGCCGCACCTATGCCGAGGAGGCGAAGAGCGCCTACGAGCAGATGACCGCCGACCTCAAGGAACTGGCCGCGGTGAAGAGCCCGACCGAGCTGTTCCAGCTGCAGGGCAAGATCATGCGCCGCAACTTCGACACGCTGGTCTCCGCCAGCTCGAAGAGCAGCGAAGCGATGATGAAGCTCGCCAACGAGGCGTTCGCCCCGCTGTCAGGCCGCATGAACGCCGCTGCCGAGAAGATCTCCAAGGTCTCCTGATCCGCGACGCCTTCACGATCATCGCCAGGGTTCCTCTCTCCTCTGGCGATTCGACGGGCCGGGTGGCTGATGCTGCCCGGCCCGTTTGCCGTGTCTGCCCACAAGCAGAACCGGGCGATTTCCTCCTGCCATCTTGCAGGTCCGGTTGCGGATACGATATTTGCAGCGACATGCCCCTGACCGCCGACCTTCCCATCGCCCTGATGCCTGCCGCGCGAGCCGCGGGCGATGACAACCAGACCGGCGCAGGTGGTGGCGAAGGGCAGCTCGGGCTTGCCACGCGCACCCGGGCGAAGCCGAAGAAGCCGAGCCAGTACAAGGTGCTGCTGCTGAATGACGATTACACGCCGATGGAGTTCGTCGTCATGGTGCTCAAGCGCTTCTTCCGCATGGACCTGGAGCAGGCCACGCGGGTGATGCTGCATGTTCACCAGCGGGGCGTCGGCGTGTGCGGCATCTTCCCCTACGAGGTGGCGGAGACGAAGGTCACGCAGGTGATGGACTTTGCGCGCGAGAACCAGCACCCGCTGCAATGCACGCTGGAGAAGGCCTGAGGGCGCGCCGGGCGACGGGGGCATGACCTGCGCCGTGCACTCGGTTATAGGGCCGCCCACCTTCCCCGCACCCACGGCCCGCCTCCCTTGAAATTCCTCACCGCCACCGACCGCTACATCTTCCGCCTCGTGCTCGTGCCGATGCTGGCCGTGTTCGTGCTCGCCGCATCGCTTCTGATGCTGGAGAAGATGCTGCGGCTGTTCGAGTTCGTCTCCACCGAAGGGGGGCCAGTCACGATCGTCTTCCGGATGCTCGGCAATTTGGTCCCGGAATATGCCAGCCTGGCGATCCCTCTGGGGCTGATGCTCGGTATCCTGTTCGCCTTCCGCAAACTCGCCACCTCGAGCGAGCTGGACGTGATGCGCGCCGTCGGCCTCAGCTACACGCGGCTGCTGCGGGTGCCCTACATGATCACGCTGGCGCTGGTGGGGCTCAACTTCGCGATCGTCTATTACCTCCAGCCGCTCGCCCGCTACAGCTACGAGGAGCTGGAGTTCGAGCTGCAGTCGGGCGCGCTGGGCGCCTCCATCCGTGTCGGCGAGTTCATCTCGCTGGAAGACCGGGTTGCGCTGCGGATCGAGGAGAGCCGCGACAAGGGGCGCGAGTTGATCGGCATCTTTACCCGCGTGGCGGAGCCGGGCGGGCAGGTGCTGTCCATCTCCGCGCGCGAGGGGCGCTTCCTCGCCAACCGGGAGAACCGGAACACCATCATCCTGCGGCTGGTGGACGGCACGATCGTGCACGACACGCCGGGCCAGCGCAGCCGGGTGCTCAGCTTCTCGCAGCACGATTTGCCGATCGACCTGCCGGCGATCGAGCGCTTTCGCGACCGCGGGGGAGAGAGCCGCGAATACCTGCTGCCTGAATTGCTGCGGATGGGCTGGAGCCAGGATCGCACCGCCGCCGAGCGCGCCGGCACGCAGGCCGACTTCAACTATCGGATGGTCGAGGTGGTGATGATGCTGATGCTGCCGCTGCTGGCGGTGGCGCTGGCGATCCCGCCCAAGCGATCGACCTCGGCGCTGGGGGTGTTCGTCTCGATCGTGATGGTGGTCGCCTATCACAAGGTGAACCAGTACGGGCAGTCGGTCGCCGCGCTGGGTCGGGTGGATCCGCTGCTGGGCCTGTGGGGCCCGTTCCTGGTGTTCTCCGGCCTGATCCTGTGGATGTATTATCGCGTCGCCTTCGTGCCGGGAGGGCAGGCGATCGGCGCGCTGGAGACCGCCTACGCCAAGCTGGCGAAGCAGCTGCTCCGCTTGCTCCGGCGACGGGGAGCGCCACGGGGCGCCAAGGCCCTGACCGCCGATCCCGACGCGCTGCCCGAGGGAGCCGCGGGTGCTGTTTGATTTCTTTCCGTCGCGCAGGCTGACCTGGTATCTCGCCAAGACCTTCGTCGTCCGCATCCTGGCGGTGCTGGTGATGCTGGTGCTGGTGCTGATGATGCTGGACCTGCTCACCACCAGCGGCGACATCCTGGCCCAGCCGGGCAATGGGGAAGCGGAGCTGCTGCGCTATGCCGGTCTGCGCATCCCCCAGCTGGTGGCGCGGTTCCTGCCATATTCGGTGCTGCTGGCGACGATCCTGACGCTCGCCACGTTGAACCAGAACAGCGAGGTGATCGCGATGAAGGCCTCGGGGCTTTCGGCGCACCAGATCCTCGCCCCGCTGATGCTGGCGGCGCTGATCGTCGCCGTCCTGTCCTTCGCCTTCAACGAGCGGATCGTGACCCGCGCGACGGGGACGCTGAAGGCCTGGGCCGCGGCGGAATATGGGCCGGTGCCGGACGATCCGAACGCGCGCAGCAACATCTATCTCAATGACGGCAACGACGTGCTGCTCGCCGCCTCTCTGCAGGGGAGCGGGGCGGGCACAATCATGCGCGGCGTGACCTTCTACCAGCGCGACGACAGCGGGATGATCCTCCAGCGGATCATCGCACCGGCGGCGCAGTTCGCCAACCCGGGCTGGCGGCTGGAGGATGCGCGCGTCTTCGACGTTGCCGCCGCCAGCGAGCGGCAGGCCGAGGGGCCGCTGGTCGTCGCGCGCGGGCTGACGCTGGACCAGCTCGACATTCGCCGGGTCGATGCCGACGCGGAGCCGCTGCCGCAACTCGCGCGGTCCATCGATGCGCTGAAGGCCGCGGGGCGCCGCACGGCCGAGCTGGAGGGGCGCTGGTGGCACAAGATCTCCGGTCCGCTCTCGGCGGTGCTGATGCCGCTGCTGGGAGCGGTGGCCGGCTTCGGGCTCGCCCGGTCCGGCCATCTGTTCGCCCGCGCGGTGATCGGCATGGCGCTCGGCTTCGCCTATTTCGTGGTCGACAATGCGGCGCTGGCGATGGGCAGCTTCGGCGGCTATCCCCCGCTGCTCGCCGCATGGGCGCCGTTCGTGCTGTTCGCGCTGCTGGGCGAGACTGTGCTGATCCGCACAGAGGAGTAGCTCAGGCGCCGCGACACGTTTGCCGCTTGCGTTGCCACATTCCCGCCACTATTCAGGAGGCCGCTCGCGCTGCTGCGAGTGCTCTGGGGCTACCCGCCCACTACAGGAGTACTGTGATGAACAAGATTGCTCTCGCCGCCGTTTCGGCCGCTGCCCTGCTTGGCCTGTCGGCTTGCGCCGAAGAGCCGGCTGAGGACACCACCATGATCGAGACCGAGACTGTTGAGCCGGCCCCGATGGCGACCGACGCGATGACGACCGAAGATCCGATGGCGACCGACTCGGCGATGACCGCTGATCCGGCGATGACCGCTGATCCGATGGCGACCGAGACCCCGATGGCGGGCGAGTCTGCCGAACCCACGATGTAATCGGTTTGCCGGGGCCGCGGTCGCAAGGCCGGGCTCCGGCGCCTGCATCGAACGTTGAAGGCGCGCGGGCGGCATTGGTCGCCAGCGCGCCTTTTGCGTTGCAGGCGAGGGCCGGCGCCAGGGTGGCAGGTCACCTTCCGTTCATTGAGGGAGTAGCATCTGGCGGCGCCTGCCCTACATGCAGCCAGCCCGGCCAGATGGCGAACGGCGTGTCGATCTGCTAGGGGCGAGGCAAGCAACGGGATGAACACAGTGTCGCATCAAGTCGCAGGAATGGCCGAGCAGGCCGATCTGCCGTTCTGGAAACGCTCCCACTACCTGGACCGGATGAACCTCCGGCAGCTGGTCGTGGCCTATTTCCAGCACTACACGATCATCACCTATCTTGGCCTGACCGCCCTTTGCCTCATCGCCTATGCTGTTCGTCCGGCGAGCCTGTGGGCGACGGTTAGCGCGGTTGCCGCGGGCGTCGTGATCTACCCGCTGGTGTGGCACCTGCTCCACCAGCACGTGCTGCATGGCAAGTGGATGTGGCGGTCGAAGTGGCTGTCGCCCACCTGGAAGCGCATCCATTACGATCACCATCAGGACCCGAACAACCTCTCCGTGCTGTTCGGCGCGCTGCACACCACGCTGCCCACCATCGGCATTGCGACAATCCCCGTCGGCTTGCTGATCGGCGGGCCGGGCGGGGCCGCTGCCGCCTTCGCCACCGGGCTGCTGACCACCTGCTATTACGAGTTCATGCACTGCATCCAGCACCTGGCGTTCAAGCCGAAGCTGAAGTGGGTGCAGCACATGAAGCAGCGGCACAACGAGCATCACTATTTCGACGAGACGGGCAATTTCGGCATCACCAATTACGGGTGGGACCGGATTCTCGGCACCTATTACGAGAAGAAGGACCGGCCCAAGCGCTCACCCACCGTCTTCAACCTCGGCTATGATGAGGAGGTGGCGAAGGACTATCCGTGGGTGAAGGATCTGTCCGGCGGCATCGCCAGCGGCCATCCCCGCCGGCGCGCGCTCGGCAAGGAAGGCGTCGGCGGGCAGGCCTCGGCCTGATCGCCCCAGCTCCGCACCAGGACAGCCAGCTTCGATGCAAGCGCTCTCGATAGAGCCGGTCGCGGGCAAGCGCGACTTCAACGCCTTTGTCGACCTCGCCTATCGCCTCAACCGCGATGATCCGAACTGGGTGCCGCCGCTCCGTTCGGAAGTGGTCGAGCTGCTCACCCGGGGCAAGAACCCGTTCCATGAGCATGCGAAGGTCCAGCTGTTCTTTGCCCGTCGCGCCGGACGGGTCGTGGGCCGCATCTCCGCTCATTACGACGAGCTCGCGCTCGCCCAGCCGCCGGAGCAGGGGCTCGGGCCGGGCACGGGCAATTGGGGCCTGCTGGAGGCAGAGGACGAGGAGGCGGCGCATGCGCTGATCGCCCGTGCCGAAAGCTGGCTGCGCGAGCAGGGGATGACCCGCGTGCTCGCCCCGATCAGCCTTTCCGTGTGGGAGGAACCGGGCCTGCTGGTCTTCGGCCATGACCACCCACCGGCGATGATGATGGGGCATGATCCGCCGCATTATCAGGCCTGGGTCGAGAGCGCTGGCTACACCAAGGCGAAGTCCCTCTTCACCTACGCGCTGCCGACGAAGGACGGCTTCCCTCCGATCATCGACCGCATCGTCGCCTCGGGCGAGAAGAACCCGCGCATCAAGGTACGCCGCGTGGACATGAGCCGGTTCGACCAGGAGGCGAAGATCGCCATCAGCCTGCTCAACGATGCGTGGTCGGGCAACTGGGGGTTCGTGCCGTTCACCGAGGCGGAGAAGGCCTACGGCGCAAAGAAGCTCAAGGCGATCACGCTGCCGGGGACCAACATGATCGCGGAGCTCGATGGAGAGCCGGTCGCCTTCATGCTCGCCTGGCCGGACATGAACGAGCAGCTGATCCGGATGAACGGCCGGCTGCTGCCGTTCAACTGGCTGAAGCTGCTGTGGTGGCTGCGCCGACCGCGCGCCCGCACCTTCCGCGTCCCGCTGATGGGCGTGCGGCGCGAGCTGCAGCACTCGCGCCTTGCCAGCCAGCTCGCTTTCATGATGATCGAGTATATCCGCCGCGTGGCCGTGGCGGAGCACGGCTGCGAGCGGGCGGAGATCGGTTGGGTGCTGGACGACAACACCGGGATGATCGCCATTGCCGACGTGATCGGCAGCGAGGTGAACAAGGAATACCGCATCTACGGCAAGCCGCTCTGACGCAGCGTCGGCGGCCAGCGCGACGGGGAACTGCCGCGCGCCCGGCGCTTTTCTATCCAACAGGCGATCGGGCTTCTCCGGCTCGCCGCCAGGGAATGCCATGAGCAGCGCCAAGCCCTTCCCGCCAGCGAAGAACCGCCTCGGCTGCATTCTTGTGGTCGAGGACGATACGGTGCTGGCGCTGTCGATCGAGGCGGCGCTGCTCGACGCTGGAGCGCGCAAGGTCGTTCTCTGCCCCAGCATTGTCAGTGCGATGGAAGCGCTGGGGGCAGCAAAGCCCGACGGCATCGTGCTCGACGTTCATCTCGCCGACCGGGACGATGGCTGGGCACTGGCGGAACTGGTGGAGCAGCTCGGCCCCCCCTTCCCACGGATCGTCTTCTCCACCGGCTCGCCCGACGAGATCCCGCCGGCAATTGCCGAAATGGGACCGGTGTTCGAAAAGCCCTATGATCCGGCTGAGCTCGCCGATGCGCTTTACGGAGAAGAACGGCGAGGGTTGTTTGCCCGCCTGCGCGCCGCGATAGGCTAATTCTCTCCCGCGAATGAATGACGTATTCGGGTCGAGCAGGCTTTGCCTGCGCTGTTATTTGGTGCGCTACAGAACAGGCAAGAAAAAAGGCCTCCGCTCAGTGGGAGCGGAGGCCTTTCGGGATCGTATCACCAGCCGCTTGGACGGGAGGGGGGTCTCGGCGGTGACATTTGCTCAATGAGCGGCCCGGATCGGGGTTCCCACACGGCACGATTTTTTTTGAAGAATCCGCTTCCGGAGGTTTGCACGCGGGCCAGGAACCCGCCATGCGTCGCGCTGCAATACGGTTTGTTCCCGCGCGAGGGAAAATCGGAACCAGTGTCGCCGTAGCTCGTTGTTCGGCGACGATGTTTATCGGGAAGGGGTAATAATGTCGATTGGGGCCGAGGTTGCCGCACATCTGCCGTTCCTGCGGCGCTACGCGCGCGCGCTGACGGGGTCACAGTCCACCGGCGACGCTTTCGTCCAGGCCACGCTCGAAGCAGCGCTGGCGGATGAGGAGCTTGCGGATTCGCTGAAGGGCGGCCGGGTGCCGCTCTACGCCGCGTTCAACAAGGTGTGGTCCAGCGCGTACCTGGAAGTGGGTGAAGATACCTCCGGCGGTGACATCCACGAGGCGGCCGCGCAGGATCAGCTGCGCAAGATCACGCCGATCAATCGCCAGGCGCTGCTGCTGACCACGGTCGAGGATTTCACGCCGTTCGAGGCGGCCGAGATCATGGGTGTCAGTGAGGATAGTGTCCGCCGCCTGGTGAGCGAGGCGGTCGAGGAGATCGAGCGCGAAACGACCACCAGTGTTCTGATCATCGAGGACGAGCCGCTGATCTCGATGCAGCTGGAGGACCTCGTCCGCTCGCTCGGCCACGAGATCTGCGGGACGGCCGCGACGCGCACGCAGGCGGTGGAGATCGTCGGCGAGAAGACCCCGGGCCTCGTTCTGGCGGACATCCAGCTCGCCGACGGCTCTTCGGGTCTCGACGCGGTGGACGACATCCTGGAGATCGGATCGGTGCCGGTGATCTTCATCACCGCTTATCCGGAGCGGCTGCTGACTGGCGACCGCACCGAGCCGACCTATCTGATCACCAAGCCGTTCCACGAGGACACCGTCCGCGCGGCAATCAGCCAGGCGCTGTTCTTCGGCTCCAGCCGCCCGCTCGGCTGAGCCCGGCGGGCCGACCCTCCGGACCCGGCACCATCGCCCGCCTCAAGCTCAAGCTGCAGCTGTTCTGCGGCGACGAGGTGGCGATGGGCCCGGGCAAGGCCGACCTTTTGGAAGCTCTTGCGCGCGAGGGGTCCATCTCCGCTGCCGGCCGGGCTCTCGGCATGAGCTACCGGCGGGCTTGGCTGCTGGTCGACCAGATGAACCGCTGCTTCGCGCGCCCGCTGGTGGAGACGCAGGCGGGTGGCGGTCGCGGTGCCGGCGCGCGCCTCACCCCCGAGGGAGAGGCGGCGCTCGCCGCCTACCGGGCGCTGTCGGTGCAGGTGGAGGAGGGGGCGCAGGGCTTCGCGTTTCAGGCGCTCGACGCAGCGTTGCGTGATTCGCCGGTGTCACCGCGCGGCGCTGATTAGCGTCCCTCGGCCGCACTTAACGCTTGAACGCCCGCGATCGAGCAATCACCGAGCGACATCTACCCCAGATGCAAGCCGGCGGTCAGGGCGCGATCAGCACCTTGCACTGGCCAGTGCGGCGCTTCAGCGTCTCGAACACGTCTGGCGTGTCGGCGAGCGAGATGGTCTCCGTCACCAGCAGCCGAGGCTCGGCGGCGCCCGCTTCCAGTGCCGCCAGCGTGGCGACATATTCGTCGCGAGTGAAGAAGGCGCTGGTGACGAGGCGCACTTCCTTGCTTAGCATGGCGAAGCTGTTGAAGGTGTCGGGCTTGGTGCACAGGCCCAGCAGCAGGATCGTGCCGCGCGGCCGCACCTGCTGAACCGCCTGCGCGATCAGGCCGGGGATGCCGGCGCATTCGAACACGATGTCCGCCTTGCCGCCCAGCGCGCGCTCGGCGCTGCCGACGGGGTCTTGCGGGTCGACCACGAACACATCCGCGCCCATGTCCGTCGCGCGCTCGCGCTGGAACTCGGCCACGTCCTGCATCGCCACCTTGGCGGCGCCGAGTCGTCTTGCCCAGAAAGCCACCGCGAGCCCGATGGGGCCGGCGCCGAGCACCAGCACGCTGTCGCCTGCCTTTAGGCCCGAGAGGTTGACGCCGTGCAGCGCCACCGCCAGCGGCTCGATGATCGCGCCGTCCGCCAGGCTGAGACCGCTCGGCAGGGGCACGCATTGGTTGGGGCGGGTGAGCGCATATTCGGCATAGCCGCCGCCCTGCAGGCGAAAGTTCGCGCACCATGCAACCTCGCCCTTGCGACACGCCTCGCACGCGCCGCAGCTGGCGAGCGGCATGACGGACACGAGATCGCCCGTCTTCAGGTTCGTGACCTCGCGCCCGGTGCTGACCACCTCTCCGGCGAATTCATGACCGAGCACGTCACCATGCTGGCACCCATAGGCCGGGTCCTCGGTCATGTGCAGGTCGGAGCCGCAGATGCCGCAGCGCCCGATCTTCACCACGAGCTGGTCGGCCGCAGGCTCGGGATCGGGCAGGGACTCGAACGCCAGCGGCTGGTGCAGTCCTTGAAAGGTGACGGCTTTCATCGGCTCACTCGGCCCCTATCCGCAGCACCGGCTTCACCACTCGCCCGCTCTCGCTCGCCTCGATGGCTTCGTTGATCTGCTCGAACTCGAAGGTCTCGATCAGCCGCTCGTACGGGAAGCGGCCGGCGAGATGGTGGTCGATCAGTTCCACCAGGAACGGCCCCACATCGCTGTCGCCGCCAAGAATGCCCATCACCCGGCGCCCGCCGCCCATGAACTCCGCCTCGTTGAAGCTCAGCATGTCGGCCGGATCGGACGCGCCGACGATGCCGCAGATGCCGCGCGGCGCCAGCAGGCCCCAGGCCTGCTCGATCACTGTGTTGATCCCGGTCGTATCGAACACATAGCCGAGGCCCTGCGGGCAGAGTTCGCGGATCTTGCCCGGCGCATCGTCCCGCCCGTTGAAGGCGTGGGTGGCGCCCAGCTCCTTGGCCAGCGCCAGCCGTTCGTCATTCACGTCGACCGCGATGATCGGGTTGGCGCCAGCGATCTTCGCCGCCATGATCGCCGCCATGCCGACCGTGCCGGTGCCGAACACCGCGATCGGCAGCCCTTCGCGCACCTCCATCGAGCGCAGCACCGCGCCGGCGCCGGTCATCAACCCGCAGCCGATCGGCGCCAGCCGCTCCAGCGGAATGTCGGCCGCCCGCTCCGGCACCTTCACCACGTTGCGCTGGTGGGCGATGGCATGGGTGGCGAAGCTGGACTGACCGAAGAAGTTGGCGTTCATCGGCTTTCCTTCGTGGAACATCGCAGGGCTGCCATCCGCCCGCGTGCCGGACCAGTTGTGCGGGAAAAAGTTGTAGCAATAGGTCGGCGCATCCACCGCGCAGCTCGGGCATTCCCCGCAGCTGTTGAAGCTCATCACCACGCGGTCGCCCGGCTGGGCCACCGTCACCGCGCTGCCGACCTCCTCCACGATTCCGGCGCCCTCGTGCCCAAGCACGACGGGCAGCGGCACCGGCAGCTGCGCGTCGCGCACGGCGAGGTCGGTGTGGCAGATGCCGCAGGCGACGACGCGCACGCGCAGCTCGTCAGGCCGGAGCGCGTCGAGCTGGACGTCCTCGATCGCGAACGGGTGGTCGTGGCCTCGGCAGATGGCGGCGCGAGCGGTGGTGGTCATGAAATCTCCTGTCAGTCGATCGGCTTGACGGGGCCGAGCTGCATCCCGCCGTCGATCATCACATGCGCGCCGGTCATGTAACTGCCGGCGTCGCTCGCCAGCAATAGCGCGAGCGGCTTGATCTGGTACGTCTCCGCCATGCGGCCGACCGGCACCAGCTCGTCCCAAGCGCGCTTGGCGGCGGGGTTCTTCTTCACCCAGCCATCGCCGATATTGGTGACGAACGGGCCGGGCGCGATGGCGTTGACGCGGATGCCGTAGGCGGCCAGCTCATAAGCGGCGTGGCGCATGAAGTGCTTCACCCCCGCCTTCGCCGCCATGTAGGGCACGCCCACGATCGCCTCGTTCACCTCGGCCGCGTTGGAGCTGGTGATGACGATCGCTCCACCCCGGCGTCCGCCACGCTCCTCATTGGCCTTCATCACCCGCGCGGCTTCTCGCACAGTATGAAAAACGCCCGTGAGGTTAATGCCGATCGAGCGATCCCAGGCCGCCTTGGAATAGACGTCGATCTGCCCGGCCGGATTGCGCTCATTCTCCGGGCTCCAGAAGCCGTTGCCGACATCCAGCCCGGCATTGGCGAAGGCGATGTCGCACCCGCCATAGGCCGCGACATGCTCGTCGAAGGCATGCGCCACCTGTTCCAGGTCAGACACATCGCAGGCGGCCCAGCGCACCTCGTACCCTTCGCCGACCAGCCGATGCGCCTCGCGCTCGGCCCCAGCGGCGTCGATGTCGGTCAGCGTCACCCTCGCGCCCGCCTCCGCCATGCATTCCGCATAGGCAAGGCCGATGCCGCTCGCCGCCCCGGTGACGAGTGCGGATCGGCCCTTGATGTCGAATTGCTCGAGCGCTGTGGGCGTGCCGGTCACAGGTAGAGCTGCTGGTTGATCTCCAGCCCGTTCTCTCGGCAGTAGGTCTCGTAGTGGTTGATGAACCACCACACGTCGAGCGTCTCCACGAACTCGCCGTTCTCGTCGTAGAACTCGTTCGCGCCCTGCATCCAGAAGAACGCCTTCATGCCGTCCGGCTCATCGGTCACAAGCGTGTGCGCATGGCCGGGGAACTCGGTGATGAACTCACCGGGCCGGCACACCCAGTCATATTCGAGGTACCGGAATGAACCTTCCAGCCCGATGGCCCACACCATGCCTCGGTGCTTGTGCGTGCCGATCACGCCCTTGGACTTGATCCACAGCACATTGGCATAGACGTTGTTGCGCACGTCGAACGCCAGGTGCCGGATGGCGGCGTTGTCGCCGAACGGCACCCAGGGGCTCTCCGCCTCGTCGTTCGAGACGTAGCTTCCGGGCCGCACATATCGGTCCAGCACCGCGCTGTGGATCTCCGGCACAGACACGATCTTGTAGGCGCCGGAGGGCGGGGCCTTCATCCCGCCCAGCGCTTTCGTCGCTTCGGGCGAGTGCAGATCCTTAGGGTGCGTCGGATCGGCCAGGTCGGCCGTCGGCTTCTCCTGTGTCGCCATCAGAGATAGAGCTTCGGATTGATGGCGAGGCCGTTCTCCCGGCAATACGTCTCGTAGTGGTTCATGAACCAGAACACGTCGGTCGTCTCGACGAAATTGGCGTCCGCATCGTAGAAGTCGATCGGTCCCTGCATCCAGCCGAACAGCTTCACGCCGTCCGGGTGGTCAGTCACCAGCGTATGGCTTTCGCCCGGTGTTTCGAGGATCACGCCGAACGGGCGGGCCACCCAATCATATTCGAGATAGCGCACGGAGCCTTCAAGGCAGACCATCATGATCGTCCCGCGATGGAAGTGCGTGCCGATCACGCCCGGGCTCTTGATCCACAGGATGTTCGAAAAAATGTTCTGCCGCACGTCGAACGCGATATGCTTGATCGCCGCATTGTCGCCGAACGGCACCCAGGGGCTTTCATTGTCATCGGGCACGTCAATGTAGCGGCCACCGGGCGATGTGCGCGCGACCAGGTCGCGGTAGGCGTAGGGGACATCGACGATTTCCGCCTTGTCGGACGGGGGTGCTTTCATCTGCGTTGCCATGATGTCTCTCCGAGAGGTTGGGCAGGCGCGCCGGTGTACGGAGTCGCCGTTGATCTTGAATCTAGAGGCTTTCGCGCTGTTGTCACCCGCATCCGGGCCAGGGCGCGCTCCTCAGGGGCTCACCCGAGGCGAAACACGCCGGGCGAGGGCGATCGGCGCCGTCTCCCGCAGGCCGAGCGCGATCACGCCGGCGACCAGCGACAGCGCGATCAGAAGCCACAGGAAGGTCTCGAGCCCGAACGCATCGTTCAGCATGCCGGCGATCGGTGGGCCGAACACGCCGCCGAGGATCTCGCACGATCCCATCGCGAGGCCCAGCACGGTTGCATGGAAGCGCGGGTCCACGCTCTCGGACGGCACCGTGGCCATGAATAAAGGAAAGATCCCGTTCACTGCCCAGCCGACGAAGAAGATCGCCCCCAGCACCACCGCGCTGCCTTCGTAATACAGCGCTCCCAGCGGGCCGATCACCGCCAGGAACGGCAACGCGACCATGATCGGCTTGCGCCCGATCCGGTCGGACAGGCTGGAGATGGTGAAGCTGTAGAACGCCGCCGCCGCGCCTAGCGCACTCGTGATGTAGCTCATCGTCTGCGCGTCGTACCCGCGCACCTGCGTCAGGTAGATCGGCAGGAAGGTGAAGGTGATGACGAAGTGCCCCACCAGCAGCACGCCCATCGACACGCAGATCCAGATGTTGCGGATCTTCATCGCGGAGAGGACCGACATCGTCTCCGCGCCCTCCGCTGGCTTGGCGGGCTTGGCCGGCTCATCCAGCAGGAACCAGATCGCCGCGGCCGAGAGGATGCCGGGCAGGGCGGCGATGTAGAACGCCTCGCGCCAGCCATAATTGCTCGCGATCCACACCAGCAGGATCGGCGCCACGAAGCTGCCCAGCAGGTTGGAGCCGAGGTTCTGCGCCACCCCCTGCGCCAGCCCGCGCCGTTCGTCGGAAACCTCCGTCGCCACCATCGCATGGCTGATCGGCATCACGCCGCCTTCCGCCGCACCCATCAGCAGCCGGGCTGCCAGCAGGAACGCGAAGCTTGAGGCGATGCCGGTCAGGAACGAGCACAGCGAGAAGGCGACGGTGGACAGCACCAGCAGCAGCTTGCGGTTGCCGATCGCGTCGCTCAGCTTGCCGATGCCGAACGCCGCCAGCGCCCAGGTGAAGCTGAGGCCCCCGCCGATCAGCCCGATCTGCGTCTGCGTCAGCCCCAGTTCCGGCTGGACGAAAGGCATCAGGAAGTTGAGCGCCTGCCGGTCGAAGAACACGATCCCGAAGTTCAGGCTGAGGATCAGCACCAGCATGAACTGGTATCCGGCCGATTTCCGGATGGGAGCGGCCCCGTGGAGCGGGGCGGTGGTGGCTTGCATGTCCTCTTCTCTCCCGGCCGCGATGGTGTCAGGGCGCGGCGCCCCGGAATGTCAGACCGTGATTACATGAAGGGTCGAACGGGCTCGCTGCCATCCCAGCCCTGGCTCGCGTGCCAGAAGCGGGTGAAGCTCTCGTCCATCCCGGGCGTCACCGGCAGCAGCTCGATGAAGCCCTTCGCCGCGCCTTCGCCATCGTCGAGATAGACCACCTCGCCACCGGTCGGCACGCTGGCGCGAAACGCCTCGTGATAGCCTCGCGCCTGGTATTCCCGGCTGGACGCGTCGACATCCGCGCAGGCGATGCCGAGATGGTGAAAGCCGAACCCGCGCGTCTCGATCGTCTCGCGATAGACGGAAGGGTTCTCGTCCAGCGGCTGGATCAGCTCGATCAGCATGTGCCCGGCGAAGCCCATCGCCAGCGTGATGTCCGCCCGCGAAGGCTCGCCGCGATAGGTCTGCCCCGGGGTGAGGAAATGCGGCAGCACGAAGAACGGCCCGGCCCGCAGGTCCAGCACCCAGCGCCCGATCGCCGCCTCGAGATCCTCCACGATGAAGGCGGTCTGCGCCACCCCCTCCATCGGCTGGCCGTAGCCGAGCGTCGCTGCCATGTCCCCTCCCGGCCCTTGTGGCCTTTGCGCATGGCTCGCCAATCGTCGCGACAAAGTCAATCTCGCTGTGCTAGGAGAGCCGAAAAGAGGGAGAGAACCGGCATGGCCACCCAGCTCAGGCGCAATCTTCAGTGCAACGAAGCGGAATGGACCGCGCGGCAGGAGCTCGCCGCCTGCTACCGCATCTTCGACATGATGGGCTGGTCGGAATCGATCTACAACCATGTCACCCTGCGCGTGCCGGGCGAGGAGGCGTTCCTCATCAACCCCTACGGCCTGCTGTGGGGAGAGGTCACCGCCTCCAATCTCGTCAAGATCGATAGCGAGGGCAACAAGCTGTGCGGCTCGTCCTTCCCGGTCAACAAGGCCGGCTTCACCCAGCACGGCCTGTTCCACAAGCATTGCGACTGGGCCCACGCCATCGTCCACACCCACACGCCCGACACGATGGCCGTGTGCAGCAGCGAGGAGGGGCTGACCGCGACCAATTTCTACGCCTGCTTCTTCGCCGGCGAGGTCGCCTATCATGACTTCGAGGGCATCACCGTGCGCGCGGAAGAGGGCGAGCGGCTGCTCGCCAACCTGGGCGACAAGCGCGTGCTGATGCTGCGCAATCACGGCCCGGTGGTGCTCGGGGCCACGCTCTACGAGATGTTCTTCAACTACTACATGCTCCAGCGCGCCTGCGAGATCCAGGTGAAGACCGCCGCCCTGGGCAAGCCGATCCGCGTGTCGGAGGAGGTCATCGCCGTCCACCAGCGGGACCGGGACGAGGTGGCGCTCAAGGATTTCGGCCGCGCCGATTTCGAGGCATGGGTGCGCAAGCTGGACACGATCACCACGGACTGGCGCGAGTGATCGGCCGCGCCTTGGCAGGAGGCGTGACGAGCCGCCCCATGGAACTCGCAACCTCGCCTTCACCGTCACCCTGAACTCGTTTGTGCAAGCACAGCTTCGCTTCCAGGGTCCATCTCTCCGCCCGCACTGCCCGTTCCGGCCATGACGAGGGTGGGGCGAAGCAGCTGCCTCCCACATTCCCGCCTTCAAACCGCCCCCGCCACAGGCTAGGTCAGCGGCGAATGACCGACCTCACCGTCAACGGCCGCCCACTGCGCTTCGCGCTGGACCCGCAGATGCCGCTGCTGTGGGCACTGCGCGACGCGGCCAACCTGACGGGCACGAAATATGGCTGCGGCGTCGGCGATTGCGGCGCCTGCATGGTGCTGGTGGATGGCGCTGCGCTGCGCAGCTGCCTCGTGACGCTGGGAGAGGCGGAAGGGCGCGTCGTCACCACGATAGAGGGATTGTCGCGCGATCGCTCGCACCCCGTGCAGCAGGCGATGGTGGCGGAACAGGCGATCCAGTGCGGCTTCTGCACGCCCGGCATCGTCATCGCCGCCGCCGCCCTGCTCGCCCGCAACGCCGATCCTTCGGAGGAGGAGATCGTCGCGGCTATCCCCAACCTGTGCCGCTGCGGCGTCTATCCGCGGCTGGTCACCGCCATCCGCCGCGCCTCCCGCGTCGCCCGCCGGGCGGAGCGGATCAGCGCGGCACCCGCCCCCGGCATCGATACGCAGGACGCGGCCGCCGCGGTCCCCGCGATCCGCGCCCCCGAACAGGAGAACACCCGGCCATGAAGGCGACGATCTGGCACAACCCGAAATGCGGCACCTCGCGCAAGGTGCTGGAGGCCCTGCAGCAGCGCGAAGGCGTGGAGCTGGAGGTGATCGAATACCTAAAGCAGCCGCCCACCAGCGACAAGCTCGCTCAGCTCTACCGCGACGCCGGCCTCACCCCGCAGCAGGGCCTCCGTCTGCGCGGCACAGATGCACAAGAGCGCGGCCTTACGCAGGCCGACGCCGGCACGGTGCTGGAGGCGATGGCCGCCGAGCCGATCCTGATCGAGCGCCCATTGGTGGAGACGGAAAGAGGCGTGCGCCTCTGTCGCCCCGCGGAAACGGTCGAGCAAATCCTCTGATCATCGTTGCAAACCCGGTGCGATCCGCTTGCACCCCGCTTGTAACGCGGCGAACAGAGCAGCGGGTTCCTACCGTCACGCTTGCAATGTCGGGCCATATTTGCCAGTCGCATAGCCGTCCCGGGGGCACCGTCAGGGCTCCCGCGCGCAGCAACAGGGAGCGCATTCTCAGCAATGAACGGCACTGACTTGGCCGAGGAGCGCCGCCGCTCCGGGCCCCTGCGGCGCATGGGCACCAGGGCGAAGGAGGCACTCGGCCCGGCCGGCGTGTTCTTCCGCGGCTTCCTGGAAAGCCCCCGGATGGTCGGCTCGATCATCCCCTCCTCGCGCGCCACGATCGACAAGATGCTGGCGCCGGTGGATTGGGAGCGGTGCAAGCTGTTCGTCGAATACGGCCCCGGCGTCGGCACCTTCTGCGGCCCGGTGCTGGATCGTCTGCCGCGCGATGGCGAGCTGCTGGTGATCGACACCAACCCGCTCTATGTCGACTATCTGTGCCGCACGATCCGCGACAGCCGGTTCCACGCCGTGCTCGGCTCGGCAGAGGATGTGGAGCGCATCGTTCGCTCGATCGGGCATGAGCAGGCGGATTACGTCCTCTCGGGCCTGCCCTTCTCGACCTTGCCCGATGGCGTCGGCCCGGCGATCGCCGCGGCCACCCACCGCGTGATCCGCGCCGGTGGCGCCTTCCTGACCTACCAGTTCAGCGCCGTCGCTCGGGACCTTACCGCGCGCCATTTCCCGCGGGTCGACACCGGCTTCGTCTGGCGCAACGTTCCGCCCTGCCTGCTCGCCTGGGGCTGGAAGGAGGGCGAGCGCGTCGCGGACTGATCAGTCCGGCGCCTCGCCCG
>Ga0210040_10002798_pt1 | contig 24198 bp, 21 predicted proteins | sample CryGeyCG12114_NA_FD_185462 | JGI IMG/M metagenome (GOLD analysis project Ga0210040, IMG submission 185462) | Groundwater microbial communities from aquifer - Crystal Geyser CG19_WC_8/21/14_NA (SPAdes) (version 2) | ecosystem: Environmental > Aquatic > Deep subsurface > Groundwater | place: USA... | reverse complement strand
GTGCGGCCGCCTTCCACCTCGCCGAAGCGGCTGTCCGACGGGAGCGCCTCGGGCAGGACCGAAACGGGGGCGCCGAAGAGCGCGCCCAGTTCCTCGGACCAGCCAAGACGTTCCGTGTCGAAGAGCTGCGTGCGCGAGGCGTTGGAATGGTCGGTCGCGAAGCTCGCGCCCGCCGTGAGGTTCCACAGGAGCCAGCTGTCGACCGTCCCGGCCCGCAACCGGCCCTGGGCGAGGAGGGTCCCCGCCTCCGGCACGTTCCGCAGGACCCAGCCGAGCTTGGACGCGGGGAAGAGGGGGTTGATGCCGAGGCCCGTCAGCGCCGTCACCCGCGCGTCGTGCCCCTCGTCGATGAGGGTGGCGCAAGCGTCGGACGTGCGGCGGCACTGCCAGAGGATCGCAGGAGCGATGGGGCGGTGCGTCCCGGCGTCCCACACCACCAGCGTCTCGCGTTGGTTGGCGATGGCGAGGCCCGCGATCCCCTCCGCGCCGGCCCCGGCCACGATGTCGGCGAGCGCACTCCGGACGCTGTCCCAAATCGCCGCCGCGTCCTGCTCCGCCCAGCCGTCGCGGGGGTAGGACGAGGGCAGCGGGCGGCTCGCGCGGGCGACCACGGTCCCGTCCGGCTCGAACAGGAGCGCCTTGGTGCTGCTCGTCCCCTGGTCGAGGGCCAGGATGCGCGGAGCCGTCAAGGCGCCGCCTTCCGGAGCAGGGCCCGCCGCGCCGCCGTGGCGATGCCCTCCGGGCTGAGCCCGAAGGTCTGGAACAGCCACTCGACCGAGCCAGTGGGCAGGAAGCCGGGGAACCCCACCATCTCGATGGGGACGGGACGCCTCCGGGCCGTGACCTCGGCGACCGCGCTGCCCAGGCCGCCGTGGATGTTGGCCTCCTCGACGGTCACGATCGCGCCGGTGCTGGCCGCGCCCATGACGGCGTCGAGGTCGAGGGGGCTGACGGTGGCCATGTTGATCACCCGCGCCGCGACGCCTTCGGCCGCCAGCCGCTCCGCCGCGGCGACGGCCAGATGGACGGCGGTGCCGCAGGCGATGATGGCGAGGTCCGAGCCGGGCCTGACGACCTCGGCCTTGCCCATGGCGAAGCGGCGCTGCGGAACGCCCAGCTCCGGGACCGGCATCCGGCTCACGCGGATGTAGACGGGGCCGTCGTGGCCGGCCGCCCAGCGCAGGGCCTCGGCCGTCTCCCAGGGGTCGGAGGGCACGAGGACCGCAAGGTTGGTGAGGGGCCGCAGCCAGGCCAGGTCCTCGATGGAGTGGTGGGTGGGGCCGAGCTCGCCATAAGCCACGCCCGAGGACTGGCCCACCAGCTTCACGTTGACGTTCGAATAGGCCACGTCCGCCTTGATCTGCTCCAGCGCCCGGGCGGTCAGGAAGCAGCCGGCGGCGGAGACGAAGGGCACCTTGCCTCCGTTCGCGAGGCCGGCGCCCACCGCCACCATGGTCTGCTCGGCGATGCCGACGTTGACGAGCCGCTCGGGGAACCTCTTCTGGAAGCCGCCGAGCTTGGAGGAGCCCACGGAGTCGTTCACTACCGCGACGATGCGGGGATCGGCCTCCGCGAGGTCCTCCAGGGTGCGTGCCCAGGCCTCGCGGCAGTCGAAGAGGCCGGCGGGGGTCGGGGCGGGATGCGCCATGGTCATGCCAGCTCCTTCATCGCCTGGTCGAACTGATCGGCATTGGGGACGCCGTGGTGCCAGGCGGCCTTGTGCTCCATGAAGGAGACGCCCTTGCCCTTGACAGTGTCGGCGATCACGCAGAGCGGCTTCGTGCGGGCCCCCACGGGGGCGCCCAGGGTCCGCAGGAGCGCGGCGTGGTCGTGGCCGTCCACCTGCTCGACGTGCCAGCCGAAGGCGCGGAACTTGTCGTCGAGCGGGTCGAGGCCGTTCGTCTCCTCGGTTCCGGCGCCCTGCTGGAGTCGGTTGCGGTCCACGATCAGCGTGAGGCTGGCGAGCCCGCGGTGCCCTGCCGTCATCGCGGCCTCCCAGTTGGAGCCCTCTTGAAGCTCGCCATCCCCCGTGAGGACGAAGGTCCGGAACGGGGCGCGGTCGATCTGCCCCGCGATGGCGATGCCGGTGGCGACGGGCAGGCCGTGGCCCAGAGGGCCGGTGTTGGTCTCCACGCCCGGCAGGTAGTTGCGGTTGGGGTGGCCGTTCAGCAGCGACCGGGGCTGCATGTAGGTGTCGAGCCAGTCTTCCGGGTAGAACCCGGCCGCCGCCAGCGCGGTGTAGAGCGCGCCGGTGGCATGGCCCTTGGACATGATGAAGCGGTCGCGGGCGGGGTCGGCGGGGTTCGCGGGGTCATGCCGCAGAACGCCCACGTAAAGCGTGGCCAGGATGTCGATGGCGGAGAAGTCGCCCCCCGGATGGCCGAGCTGGGCCTCGTAGACCATGCGGAAGGCGCGGCGGCGCATCCAGAGCGCACGCTCGCGGATCAGGGGGAGGGGATCGTTGGGAAGGGTCATCGGCGCCTCAGAACCGGCGGGGCGGGGGCACGAGCATCGGCTCGGGCGGGGTGTCGTGGTCGTAGAGGGGCCAGCCCAGGTAGCGGGTCGCGGCCTCGTTCACGACCTCGGCGTGGTGTCCGCGCACCATGGCGACGTGGTGCTCGAAGCCGTTCTGGGTGACGAAGCGCATGAGGTTGCGCAGGCGAGGCACCCGGCAGACGGCGATGCCACCGTCCATGCCGTAGGGGTCGTCGGTGAACTCGCCCTGGCCGAGATAGGCCTTGAGGGTGCCGGCCCGGTCGTCCGAGGAGAGTCGGAAGTAGGTCATGGGGCCGGCCTTCACCTTGCCCTTGACGGCGCCGAAGCACTTCTCGCGGCCGATGGTCTCGCCCAGGACGTCGAGCTCGCCGATCTCCGGGGTGTCGCCGATGAAGGACTTGGGGAAGTTGCCGCAGTGGGTGGCGACGCACATGTCGGGCTCGCGCCCGAAGTTGTTGTTCCAGTCGAGGATCGCGGGGGGCGCGCCCGAGGCGAGGGCCAGCGCGTACATGGACAGCGCGCCCATGATGTCCACCTCGCAGGCCGAAGGCATCAGCTCCTCGCCCATCATCGACATGGTCACGCAGGTCGCGCAGCCGAAGTTGTCCTGGAGGCTCCGCCAGCACTGGATCGCGGAGGCGTCGCAGCCGTTCTCCACGATCCAGCGGTCCACGGTCAGCGACCACTTGGCCTGCCGCAGGACCTGGGCCGGGGTGATGTGGGCGGGGATGCGGCCGTAGGCCCTGATCCTCTCCATCTTGGCGAGGAGGCCGGGGTCGTCGTCGCCCAGGCGGGCCGCGGCCCCCATCATCTCGGACAGGTCCACGGTCACGACGGTGATGCCGGCCGCCTGCAGGAGCTTCTCGCTGTAGCGCATCGTCTGGAAGGCGCCGGTGCGCGCCCCGATGGCGCCGAGGCGGGCGCCGCGCAGGCCCCGAACGGTGCGGCAGACGCGGGCAAAACGGTCGAGGTCGGCCGCGAACTCCGGCCCGCCCGCGTCGACGGTGTGGAAGGCCGTCTCCGAGAACGGGATGCCGTACTGCCAGAAGTTGTTGGAGACGCTGATCTTGCCGCAGAAGGCGTCGCGCCTTTCCTTGACCGAGACCTTGTCGTTCTCGTCGTTCGAGGCCTGGAGGAGGATGGGCACGTTGAGCCTGGCCCGGGTCACCAGCTCCACCACCGCGATCTCGTCGCCGAAGTTGGGCAGGCAGATGACGAGGCCGTCGATACGGTCGCGGTGCTGCTTGAAGAAGTCCGCGTAGAGCTGCGCATCGGGGATCGACTGCACGGCGCCGTTGTGGGTGGCCTCGAAGGGGAGAATCAGTGCCTGGACGCCCAGGGCCTGGAGCTGACCCAGCACCTCCTCGCGCGCTTGGCGGCAGGGAGCGCCGTTGAAGAAGGCCCGGCTGCCGATCACGACGCCCAGGGTGACGGCCCGGCGGATCTGGGGCGTGACGGGGACGGAGCCCGCCTCCTGCGTCGTGACCGTTTCCCCCATGATGGTCAGCGTCATGAGCCTTCCCCTCCCGCCCTGCATCGCGTCTTGCGATAGCTTTCGTTTGCTTGCGTTTACCGATGTTGAGGCGACCGCGCAAGACAAAGGTGCCCGAGGAAGATTAACGGGATATGACAGGATCGAGCGTTGCGTCGCCGGCTACAAACCGCTTGCCTGTGCCTCCCGCGCAACGGCACTGCAGCGGGTCGCTGAAACGAAAGGAATTGACAGGAAGATATCTTTCGTTCTCTTGTGATATCCGTCGCGGTCCGGGAGGGGCCGAACGAGGGAGGACAGACATGAACATCAATCGCCGCGTGCTTCTGGGCGTGCTGGCCGTGGGGGCGACCGGCGTGGTGCCGGCCTTCGCGCAGGAGTCGAAGGGCCTGATTGTCATCATCACGCCCAGCCACGACAACCCGTTCTTCAAGGCCGAGGCCGATGGCGCCGATGCCCGCGCCAGGGAACTGGGCTACGAGACTCTGGTCCTCGTCCACGACGACGACCCCAACAAGCAGTCCGAGCTCTTCGACACCGCCATCGCGCAGGGGGCGAAGGCCATCATCCTCGACAACGCGGGCGCCGATGCCTCGGTGGCCCCGATCCAGCGGGCCAAGGACGCGGGCATCCCGAGCTTCCTCATCGACCGCGAGATCACCCAGTCGGGCGTGGCCGTCAGCCAGATCGTGTCGAACAACTACCAGGGCGCGCAGCTGGGTGCCGAGGAGTTCGTGCGGCTCATGGGCGAGTCGGGCGAATACGCCGAGCTGGTGGGCAAGGAGTCCGACACCAACGCGGGCATCCGCTCCTCGGGCTATCACGACATCATCGACCAGTACCCCGACCTCCGGATGGTCGCGCAGCAGACCGCCAACTGGTCGCAGACCGAGGCCTACACGGTCATGGAGTCCATCCTCCAGGCCAACCCGGGCATCAAGGGCGTGATCTCGGGCAACGACACGATGGCGATGGGGGCCTACGCCGCGCTGGAGGCCGCGGGCCGGACCGACGTGGTGGTCGTGGGCTTCGACGGCTCGAACGACGTGCGGGACTCCATCCTCGCCGGCGGGATCAAGGCCACGGTGCTGCAGCCGGCCTTCGCGCAGGCGCAGATGGCGGTGGACCAGGCCGACGCCTACCTGACGAACGGCTCGACGGGCCTGGAGGAGAAGCAGCTCATGGACTGCGCCCTCATCAACGCGGACAACGCGGCCCAGCTCGAGACCTTCGCCCTCGCCTCCTGACGGCGTGTCCGGGCGGCCCCGTCGGTGGGGCCGCCCTTCCTTTTTTCCACGGCCCTTTCCATGACCCGCATCCTTCTCGCCTGCCTGGCCGCGACGGCGCTGCTCGGCGGCTGCAAGATCGTCCAGAAGCTGCCCGAGGCCGTGGCCCAGGGGGACGGGGCCGCCGCCCCGGCCGACCGCGTGGCCCAGGTCGTGCGGGACACCTACGAGTCGCAGGTCCTGCCCGAGATCGCCGGGAAGGCCGTCGAGATCGGCACCCTCAGGACCGCGATCGCGCAGGGACTGGAGGCCGCCGGGGCAACGCATGGCGTCCAGGCGACGGGCGGGGGCGGCTGGAACTTCCTGGCCAGGGGCGAGGGCACCGTGGTGGGCGGGGACCGCGAGTCGCGGGCGGCGGTGCTCGACGTGGACGTGGACGCCGACGGGACGGGCGACCTCCAGATCCAGCTCGGGCCCGTGGTCAAGGGAACCGCGCTGCGGGACGCCTCGCCCTTCTACGAGTTCACCGACTTCAAGGACCAGATCGAGTTCGCGGGCCTCGCGCGGGCGCTCAACACCCGCGCGACCGAGGGGCTGACCCTGCCGGAAGGGGACCTCGCAGGGCGCAGCGTCGCCTTCGAGGGCGCCTTCGCGCTGCGCTCGGCCACCGAGGCGATCCAGCTCGTGCCGACGCGGCTGGCGCTGGAGGAGGCGGAGTGACGGACGCCCCCATCGGCCTGTCGATCCGGGGCGGGACCAAGGTCTATCCGGGGACGCGGGCGCTCAAGGACGTGGATTTCGACCTGCGGATGGGCGCGGTGAACGTGCTGGTGGGCGAGAACGGCGCGGGCAAGTCCACGCTGATGAAGGTCATCGCCGGCGTCGAGGAGCTGACCGAGGGGCGCATCGAGATGGACGGCAGGACCGTCCGGTTCCGCTCCACCCGCGAGGCGGAGCGGCACGGCATCGGCATCGTCTTCCAGGAGCTGAACCTGTTCCCGAACCTGTCGGTCGCGGAGAACATCTTCATGGCCCACGAGCGGACGCGTGGGGGCATCGACATCGACCAGCGGGCGCAAGCCGCGGCGACGCGGGCCCTCATGCGACGGCTGGAGCAGGACATCCACCCGGAGACGCCGGTGGGCGACCTGCGGATCGGGCAGCAGCAGATCGTCGAGATCGCCAAGAGCCTGGCCCGGCAGGCGCGCATCCTGATCCTCGACGAGCCGACCTCGGCGCTTTCGGCCACCGAGGTGGAGGTGTTGTTCCGGGTGATCGCGGACCTCAAGGCGCAGGGCGTGGGCATCGTCTACATCTCGCACCGGCTGGAGGAGCTGATCCGCATCGGCGACACCATCACCGTGCTGCGGGACGGGGTCGTCACGGGCGCGCGGCCGATGGCGGGCGTGGACGTGCCCTGGATCGTGCGGAACATGATCGGCGACGCGTCCAAGGACTTCCCGCGCGAGGGATCGGCCGAGTTCGGGCCGGAGGTGCTCCGTGCCGAGGAGGTCTGCCTGCCGCGGCAGGGCGGCGGCTGGCTCGTGGACCACGTCTCCCTGTCGCTGCGCGAGGGGGAGATCCTGGGCGTCTACGGCCTCATGGGGGCGGGGCGGACGGAGTTCCTGGACTGCGTCATGGGCCAGCATCCCCATGCCGGGGGCCGCGTCCTCGTGGGGGGCGTCCCCCTGGAGGGCGACGTCGCGGGCCGCATCCGGCGGGGCGTGGCGCTGATCCCCGAGGACCGCAAGCGCGACGGGCTGATCGGCACCCTGGCGATCCGCGAGAACCTCACGCTCTCCTCCTTGCGGGACTTCGCGCGCCTGGGGCGGCTCGACCTCCGGGCCGAGGCGCGCTCGGCGCTCGACTTCGTGAAGCGGCTCGGCATCAAGGCGGCCTCGGTCGAGAACCCGGTCCTGAGCCTGTCGGGCGGGAACCAGCAGAAGGTGGTGATCGGCAAGGCGCTGATGACCCGGCCGCGGGTCCTCCTCATGGACGAGCCCTCGCGCGGGATCGACATCGGCGCCAAGGCCGAGGTGTTCCGGGTCATGCGCCAGCTCGCCGAGCAGGGGCTCGGCATCGTTTTCGTGACCTCGGACCTCGACGAGGTCCTGTCGCTGTCGGACCGCATCGTCGTGATGGCGAACGGGCGCATCACCGCGACCTTCGACGCGGCGGAGGCCGACGCCGCGCGCGTGGCCCAGGCCGCCGCACCCACCCTCCAGGAGGACGCCGCATGACCGCCGCCCCCGCATCCGCCCCGGCCCGCGAGGCCGCCGCCTCGGGCTCCACGCTGCTGCTGATCCTGCGGCTCCGGACCTTCGTGGCGCTCATCCTCGTGTTCGGGTTCTTCGCCTTCGCCGCGCCGAACTTCCTGTCGGCGGCGAACATGGTCATCATGTCCAAGCACGTGGCGCTGAACGCCTTCCTGGCGATCGGCATGACCTTCGTCATCATCACCGGCGGGATCGACCTGTCGGTGGGCTCCATCGTCGGCCTCTGCGGGATGGCGGCGGGGTGGCTGGTGCTGAACGGGCTGGACCTCGGCTTCGACTGGACGATCCAGTTCAACACCCTGGAGATCTGCCTCATCGTGGTGGCGATCGGGGTGGGCGTGGGGGTCGTGAACGGGCTCCTCATCACCCGGCTCAACGTCGCGCCCTTCATCGCGACCCTGGGGACGCTCTACGTCGCCCGGGGGGCTGCGCTCCTGTCCTCGGACGGCAAGACCTTCCCGAACCTGGGCGGCAACCCCGACTACGGGTCGGACACCTTCCGGGTGCTGGGGGCGGGGAGCCTCCTGGGCATCCCGGTCTCGATCTGGCTCCTGGCCGCCGTGGCGCTGGCGGCGGCCTATGTCGCGCGCAGGACGCCGCTCGGCCGGCACATCTACGCGGTGGGCGGCAACGAGAGGGGGGCCGCGCTGTCGGGCGTGAAGGTCAACCGCGTGAAGATGTCCGTCTACATGTTCTCGGGCTTCTGCGCGGCGCTGGTGGGGCTCATCATCGCCTCGCAGCTCCAGGCCGCGCACCCGGCGACGGGCGAGACCTTCGAGCTCAACGCCATCGCGGCGGCCGTGCTGGGGGGAACCTCCATGTCCGGCGGGCGGGGGCGGATCGGCGGCACCATCGTCGGCGCCTTCGTGATCGGCATCCTCTCGGACGGGCTCGTGATGATGGGGGTGTCCTCCTTCTGGCAGACAGTCATCAAGGGCCTCGTCATCATCGCGGCCGTGGTGGTGGACCAGGCGCAGAGCCGCCTGCAGGCGCGCGTGGTGCTCCAGAGCCAGGCGGCGGTCGGTCGGTGAAGGTCCGACTTGCCCCCGGGCGTCCGGTAGGGTCTGAGTCGGCTGGAACCGTGATGGGGGGCGACGTGGAACCAAGGGCGAGCGAGGCCAGGCCGGAGGTCCAGCCCGGCCTCCTGTCCGAGACGCGTCGCCGGCGCATCCTCGAATGGCTCCAGGAGGAAGGAAGCGCCCGCGTGCGCGACCTCGCCACGGCCTTCCAGGTCTCCGAGGCGACGATCCGCCAGGACCTCGAGCGGCTGGAGACCGAGGGCCAGATCACGCGCGAGCACGGGGGCGCCTTTCTCAACACCGTGCCCCAGCAGGTGGGGGCGCTGGCGCTTCAGCACAGCGAGAACATGGATCGGAAGCGCCGCATCGGCGCGCTGGCAGCCTCCCTCGTGAAGGACGGGGAGACGCTGATCCTCGACGCAGGCTCCACCACGACCGAGGTGGCGCTGCGGCTCAAGGACCGGCGGGACCTTACGGTCATCACCACCGCGCTCAACATCGCGCTGATCCTGGGCGCGGTGCCGGGCCTTGCCATCCACATGCCGGGGGGGCAGTTCAAGGCGCCGACCCTGTCGCTGTCGGGCGACGCCTCGGTCGACTACTTCCGCAGCATCTTCGCGGGGAAGCTCTTCCTCGCCACCGCCGGGGTGAGCCTCGACGCCGGCCTCACCTATCCGAGCTTCGCCGACCTCCAGCTCAAGCAGGCGATGATCAAGGCAGCGGAGCGGGTCTACCTCGTGGCGGACTCCACCAAGATCAACAAGTCCTCCTTCACGCGCCTGGGCGCGCTGGAGGTGGTCCACGCCTTCATCACCGACGACGGGATCTCGGACGCCGACGTCCAGGCCCTGGAGCGGCGCGGCATCGAGGTCCTGATCGCCCGCTGAGCGTCGGGCCGGCCAGCGTCGTTTCCGTCACCGAGCGCTCCACGCCCATGGGGTTGCGCGGCCCGTGCGGGACCTCGGCCTTGAGCGCCTGGAGACGAGCCTGCCTCTCCATCTCCCTGGTGGCCCCATGGCCGCCCACGCCCGCCTACGAAGGACCCTTCTCGTCCGGTCGTGGTCCCCGGGGAGCAAGAGGTCGAGCCGGCCCCGCGGTCTAGGGTGCGGATGGGTGAGCCGGTGGAAATCGAGCCAGAGGGCAGCGGGCGAGGGGCCGGCGCGTCCGGTGCGAAGCCCGCTCCCGCCAAAGGCGCACAGGGCGACGTGGCGGCCCGTTCCCCTGGGGACGCCGAAAGCGAGCCGCCGTCCGGTCGTGCCCCGCCCGGCGGCGAACCAGCTGGTCGGGTCTGCAATGTTTCTCGGGCACGGCCAGCTCGGCTATCCCGACGGCTCATCGGGAAGAAGGGGCCGGCGCGGCGTCACCGGACCCGGTAGCCCAGGCCTCGCACGGCCTCGATGGGATCGTAGCCCAGACAGGGGAGCAGCGCCTGCCGGATCAGCTGGACCTGCCGGTTGAGCGCCTTGGGCCCGATCGGGGCGCGCAGGCCCCAGACGCCCCGCCGCAGGTCCTCGCGCGTCCAGGCCCGGTCCGGCTCCTCAAGAAGGAGCGCGAGAAGGTTGAACTGCTGGAAGCTCAGGGGAGCGATCTCGCCCGCGACGAGGACCGTTCGCTGGTCGTGACGGAGCTCCAGGCCCTTCCAAAGCTGCCGGTCCTTGAGGGCGGCCGGCCGTTCCCGCCGGAGAACCGCGCGAAGCCGGATCTTGGCCTCGCCGACCGCGAGGTCCGCCGGCAGGACGTCCGAGACATCGGCTCCGGGCTTGGCCGGGGGGATGGGGCGCTCGGACCTCCCGTGAACCAGGACGATGGGGAGCCGCCCCGGGCGCGGCACCTGGAGCCAGGGGTCGAGGGAGAGGGACGCACCTCCGCAGGGCCGGGCCTCGCCCAGCAGGAGATCCGGCCGACAGCTCCGGGCCAGCTCGGCTGCGGAGGACGGGTCGCGCGCCCGGACGACGAGGAAGCTCTGGTCCAGGGAGGCCCCGGTCGTCGAGGCCGGAAACGGCTCCGGCCCCGGAAGGCACAGCAGGACCGGCCGGACCTCGGGGAGTGCAGGCATGAGCGCGCCCCTCCCGCCCATCTATCCCAGCGCGTACCCCGCGCCCCGCACCGTGCGGAGCGGGTCGTCCCCTCCTTCGGCCATGAGCGCCTTGCGCAGGCGGCCCACGTGGACGTCGACGGTGCGGGTGTCCACGTAGATGTCGCGGCCCCAGACCCGGTCGAGGAGCTGCTCGCGCGACCAGACCCGGCCGGGGCGCTCCATCAGCGTGGTCAGGAGGCGGAACTCGGTGGGGCCGAGCTTGAGGGGCTGGCCCGCGCGGGTGACGCGGTGGGTCTCGGTGTCCAGCGTGATGTCGGCGAACTCCAGCACCTGCCCCGCCGCCGCCGGGCGCACCCGGCGGAGCTGGGCGCGCACGCGGGCGAGGAGCTCCGCCACCGCGTAGGGCTTGATGACGTAGTCGTCGGCCCCGATCTCCAGGCCCCGCACGCGGTCCACCTCCTCGGAGCGGGCCGAGAGCATGATGACGGGAAGCCCGCGGGTCTCGGGCCGGGCGCGGAGGCGACGGCAGACCTCGATGCCCGAGACCCCGGGCAGCATCCAGTCGAGCACCAGCACGTCGGGCGGGTCGTCTCGCAGGGCGCTGAGCCCCTCGTCGCCCGAGGCGGCCTGGGTCACGCGGAAGCCCTCGGCTTCCAGGTTGTAGGCCAGCATCTCGCGCTGGGCGGGCTCGTCCTCGACGAGCAGCACATGGGGGGCGAAGGTGAAGCCCGCGCTCACGGCGCGCCCATGAAGGCGGTGCGGTCGCCCTTGGGCCTCTCGTCCTGGGGCTTCTCGCCGGTGACGAGGTAGATCACCTGCTCGGCCATGTTGGTCACGAGGTCGCCCATCCGCTCCAGGTTCTTGGCGATGAAGTGGAGGTGCATGGAGGGCGTGATGGTGCGCGGGTCCTCGAGCATGAAGGTCAGGATCTCGCGGAAGAGCGCGTTGTACATCTGGTCCACGCCCTCGTCGCGGGCGAGCACGTCCTGCGCCAGCGCGGCGTCGCGGCGCACGAAGGCGTCGAGCGTGTCGCGCAGCATCCCCTGCACCTCGCGGGCCATGCGCTTGAGGCTCGCGTCGGCGCCGCCCAGGCCGGGGCTCTCGGCCAGGACGGTGACGCGCTTGGCGATGTTCTTGGCGTAGTCGCCGACCCGTTCGAGGGAGGCCGAAAGGCGCAGCACCGACAGGAGCACGCGGAGGTCTCGGCTGACGGGCGCGCGGAGCGCGATGACGCGGGCCACCTCCTCGTTGACGCTCTCCTCCAGGGCGTCGATGGCGCGGTCGCCCGCGCGCACCCGCTCGGCGGCGTCGGTGTCGCGGGCGGCCAGGGCCTCGGTGCCCTTCAGGATGGCGTCCTCCACCAGGCCCCCCATCTTGAGGACCTGGGCCTGGATCGCTTCGAGGTCGCGGTCGAAGGCGCGCAGGATGTGCTGGTCGTTCATCGGGTCCTCCGGCGCGCCGGCGGCGCAGGGTGCTGGTCGTTCATGGAAACGCTCCTCAGCCGATCCGGCCGGAGATGTAGGACTCGGTGCGCGGGTCCCGCGGGTTGGTGAAGATCTGGCCCGTCTCGCCGTATTCCACGAGGGAGCCCAGGTGGAAGAAGGCGGTGCGCTGGCTCACCCGGGCGGCCTGCTGCATGGAGTGGGTGACGATCACCACCGAGTAGCTCCGGCGCAGCTCGTCGATCAGCTCCTCGACCTGCGCCGTGGCGATGGGGTCGAGCGCCGAGCAGGGCTCGTCCATGAGCAGCACCTCGGGCTCTGTCGCCACGGCGCGGGCGATGCAAAGCCGCTGCTGCTGGCCGCCCGAGAGGCCGGTGCCGGGGGAATGAAGGCGGTCCTTGGCCTCGTTCCAGAGGGCGGCGCGGCGGAGCGCCTTCTCCACGATGGCGTCCATGTCGGCGCGAGCGCGCGCGAGGCCATGGATGCGGGGGCCATAGGCCACGTTCTCGTAGATGGACTTGGGGAAGGGGTTGGGCTTCTGGAAGACCATGCCGACCTTGGCCCGGAGCTGCACGGGATCGACGCGGCGGTCGTAGATGTCCTGCCCGTCGAGTTCGATGGAGCCGGTGACCCGCGCGATGGGGATCGTGTCGTTCATCCGGTTGAGGCAGCGCAGGAAGGTGGACTTGCCGCAGCCCGAAGGGCCGATGAAGGCGGTCACCAGGCGGTCGCCGATCTCCACCGACACGTCCTTGAGGGCGTGCGCGGGGCCGTAATGGACGTTCACGTTCCGGGCCGAGATCTTGCTGTGGTCCACCACCGGGGCCCTTTCGGTCAGTCGCATGTCGTTCATCTGTCTGCCTCCTTACCAGCGGCGCTCGAAACGGCGGCGCAGCAGGACGGCGCCGAGGTTCATCAGGAGAAGGAAGACCAGCAGCAGGATGATGCCACCCCAGGCCCTCTCGTAATAGGCGGGATCGGCGCGCTTGGCCCATTCGTAGATCTGGGCGGGCATCGCCGAGTTGGGCGAGGTGAAGCTCGCCAGGACCCCGTCCGGCGCGTTCGAGGCCACGAAGCCCACCATCCCGATGAGGAGGAGCGGCGCCGTCTCGCCCAGGGCCCGCGCCATGCCGATGATGGCGCCGGTCATGATGCCGGGCAGCGCCAGCGGCAGGACGTGGTGGAACACCGCCTGCATCCGCGAGGCCCCCACGCCCAGGGCCGCGTCGCGGATCGAGGGCGGCACCGACTTCAGCGAGGCGCGGGTGACGATGACGATGGTGGGAAGGGTCATCAGGGTCAGCACCAGCCCGCCCACCAGTGGCGCCGAGGCCGGCAAGCCCGCGAACTGGATGAAGGCCACGAGGCCCAGGATGCCGAAGACGATCGAGGGCACGGCGGCGAGGTTCGCGATGTTGACCTCGATGAAGTCGGTGAAGCGGTTCTTGGGCGCGAACTCCTCGAGGTAGATCGAGGCCGCGACGCCAAGGGGGAGCGACAGTCCCAGCACGACCAGCATCATGGTTAGCGAGCCCAGCGTGGCGACGCCGATGCCCGCAGCCTCGGGGCGCTTCTCGGAGGCGTCGGCGCCAAGGATGAAGGCGGCGTTGAAGCCGCGGGACACGGCGCCCCGCGCCGCCAGCGCGTCCACGACGTCGAGGTGGGCGGGGCTCAGGTTCCGGTCGTCGGCCAAGCTCTCGCGCGTGACGCGGCCCTTGAGGTAGCCGTCCACCCGCGAGGAGGCCAGGAGGTCGAACTCCACCGTTTGGCCGACCAGCGAGGGATCGGCGAGCACGGCGTCGCGGACCTGCGCGGCGGCGCCAGAGGACAGGAGGTCGGCGAGGTCGCCGGGCTCGAGGTCGGTCCCGATCCCCGCCTCGACCACGGCCTTGGCCAGGGCGGCCTCGATCAGGTCGTCGAAGCCGAAGGTCGAGGTCTTGGCGATCACGGCCGGGTCGCCCGTGCCCTCCGGGTCGAGCTCGGCCTGCGAAAGCTCCACGGGGAGGCTCACGCGGGTCTGGGTGAAGGCCGGGAAGCCGTTCCACAGGATCGAGCCCAGGAGCAGCACCAGAGCCGCGAGGCCCACGAGCAGGGCCGCCAGGCCATAGGCGCGGAAGCGGGCCTCGGCGCGGTTGCGGGCGGCCGTGCGGGGATCGGCCTCCAGGAGGGAACGGGGCGCGGGCCGGGGTCCCGCCGCGGCATCGAGGGGGAGGTCGGTCATTCGTACTGCTCCCGGAAGCGGCGCACGATCCAGAGCGCGAGGACGTTGAGAAGGAGGGTGACGACGAAGAGCGTCATGCCCAGCGCGAAGGCGACCAGCGCCTCGGGCGAGTTGAAGTCCGAGTCGCCGGTGAGCTGGCTCACGATCTTGGCGGTGATCGTGGTCATTGCGTCGAAGGGGTTCAGGGACAAGGAGGCGGCGGCGCCGGCCCCCAGGACCACGATCATCGTCTCGCCGATGGCGCGGGAGGCGGCCAGGAGGATCGCGCCCATGATGCCCGGCAGCGCGGCCGGGATGACCACCTGCCGGATGGTCTCGGAGGGCGTGGCCCCCATGGCGAGCGAGCCGTCCCGCATCGCCTGGGGCACGGCGTTGATGATGTCGTCCGAGAGCGAGGACACGAAGGGGATGAGCATGATCCCCATCACCAGGCCCGCGGTGATGGCGGCGGTGCCGCCCTGCATGATCCCGAAGCCCCCTTGGCCGAAGACCGCAAGGAGCGCCGGCCCCACGGCGAGGAGCGCGAAGAGGCCGTAGACGATGGAGGGGATGCCCGCCAGCACCTCGAGCATGGGCTTGGCCCAGGCGCGCAGGCGCGGGCTCGCGTATTCCGAGAGGTAGATCGCCGACAGGAGCCCGAGCGGCACCGCAACGAGGAGCGAGATCAGCGAGATGTAGAGCGTGCCCCATGCCAAGGGCAGGATGCCCAGCGTCGAGCCGCCGCCGAAGGAGGGGCTCCAGGTCGTGCCGAGGAAGAACTCGGAGGCGGGGTAGAGGCTGAAGAACTTGCCGGTGTTGAACAGGAGGGCGAAGACGATGCCGACGGTGGTCGCGATGGCCACGAGCGCCGCGGCGACCAGGAGGCCCAGGAAGCTTCGCTCCACCTCGTTGCGGGCGCGAAGCTCCGGCCCCGTGCGGCGCACCGCCCAGGCGGCGGCCCCCAGGGCGAGGGCCAGGACCAGGACATCCAGGAGCAGCCGCGAGCGGTGCTGGAGCCGGTCGTAGGCCTGCGCCGCCGCCAGGGTGGCCGGCGTGACCTCCTCGCCCAGCGCGACCCCGACTCCGCCCAGGCGGTCGCGCAGGCCCTCGGAGTCCAGGACGGCGTCCCTGCCCAGGAGCTCCAGGCCCCCGGCCACGCGGCGGACGTCGCTCATCAGGAGGGACATCTCGCCCTCCTGCCCCTCCATCAGCGGAGCGACCATGCGGTCGAGCGCGACCGGGGCCAGGGCCGACCAAAGCGCGAGGACGAGGAGCGACGGGATCAGCACCGCCAGAGCGACGTTCCAGCCATAGGCGCCGGGCAGCGAATGGAGGTCGCGTATCCGCCCGCCGGTGGAGGCCAGCGCGCGCCGGCGCCCGGCGAGGTAGCCCAGGGCGGCGATCAGCAGGACGAGGAGGAGGAGCCAGCCAGAGGGCATCGGGGTCTTTCGCAAATGGAATGGGGCCGGCGCGGGATGCGCCGGCCCCTGGGAAGGGTCGGATCAGTTGGTCGGGGTCGCCATCACGGCCTCGTCGCCGACTGCGGCCTGCGTGGCGGCGAGCTCGGGGTCCGATACGAGGCCGTACTCCGCGAGCGGGCCGCCCTCGCCGGCGATGTCGTCCGAGACGAAGAAGTCCACGAACTCCTGGAGGCCGGGGATCACGCCGACATGGGCCTTCTTCACGTACATGAAGAGCGGGCGGGACACCGGATACTCGCCGGAGGCCACGGTCTCGGTCGAGGGGGTCACGCCGGACATGGTGGCGACCTGGAGCTTGTCGGTGTTGTTCTCGTAGAACGACAGGCCGAAGACGCCGATCGCGTCGGGGTTGGCGTCGAGGCGGGCGAGCGTCTCGGTGTAGTCGCCGTCGATGTCGTTCGAGACGCCGTCGGTGCGCAGCGCGGCGCAGGATTCCGTGACCGCGTCCTCGTCCTGGCCGGCGGCCGCGAAGGCCTCCTGGGCGCCCGAGGCCTCGCAGCCCGCCGCGATCACCTTCTGCTCGAAGACCTCGCGGGTGCCATGCTTGGTGCCGGGGATGAAGGCCAGGATCGGCTGGTCGGGCAGGGAGGGATCGACCTCGGACCAGCGGGTGTAGGGGTTGGCCACGAGGGCCCCATCCTGCACGACCTGGGCGGCCAGCGCGTTGTACCACTGCTCGGGCGTGAAGGCGAAGCTCGCGCCGCCCTTGGTGGAGGCGAAGACGATGCCGTCGTAGCCGATGCGGATCTCCTCGATGTCGGTCACGCCGTTGGCCTGGCAGGCCTCGAACTCCGAGGCCTTCATCGGGCGCGAGGCGTTGGCGATGTCGATCTGGTCCTCGCCCACGCCCTCGCAGAAGCGCGCGAGGCCCGCGCCGGTGCCGCCGCCCTCGACCACCGGGGTCGGGAAGTCGAAATTCTCGCCGAAGGCCTCGGCCACGATGGTGGCGTAGGGCAGGACCGTCGAGGAGCCGGCCACCTGGACGTTGTCGCGCGCGAAGGCAGGCGCCCCGGCGAGGACAAGGGCAATCGCGGTGGCGGGGTATCGGATGAAGGACATGGGTGTTCCCTGAAGCGTTGTCTTGGCTGCATCGGGCAGCCTGCGCCCGGCCTACGTTCTCAAGGCAACGGCATGACCACAGTTTTGTAACAGTTTCATGAAGTCTGCCGCCGGCTGGGTCTGGTCGAGGCCAAGGAATCCGAAGGCGCCCTGGCGGTCGAGCGGGCGTCGCTCCCCGCGCCCGTGGGTCGGGACCGTGCCTGCCGTTCACCGGGCGGGGGCAGTCGCGGCGGCGATGGCCTGCCTGGCCGTGGCGCGCCGGATGTGGCGTGGCCCGGGATGTCCTCGATGCGGTCCCGGGGAGCGGGAGGCCCGGAGAGCTGTAGGCTGGCGCTGTCGCCCGCCGTCCTGGCCAGGGCGCAAGAGGCCCCTAATGCTCCCGAGGCGCGGCCGCCCCGCTACGGGGCTCGTTCCTCGGGCCGAATCTCGAACAGGGCATATCGGCCCGAACTGGACACCGGCCGGAGCCAGGAGGGCAGCTCGTCCGCAGCCTGGTCCACCGGGCCGATCAGGAGCACATGGTCGAACTTCGCTGGCCAGTCCTCCAGGAACGCCAGCTCCGTCGAGCTCCAGTGGTCCGTCTTGGCCTCATCCCCGTTCAGGGCCCACAGCGCGAGCTGGACGGGGACGGATTGCCCGGCGGCGATCGAGGAGTCGTGCCACTCCGGAAGGACCTCCAGGTTGTGAACACCCTGGAACAGGGTCGGGACGAAGGCCTGGCGCTGAACGACGGCATAGGCCTGCACGTGCCAGATCCGGTTGTCGCCCTCCTGCTGCATCGGAAAGAGCCGCGCGCCCGGAGGCAGATCGGCCAGCGTCGACGCGAGGTCCTGCATCTCGATGTTGTGGATCTCGGCGAAGCGGTCGAAGGCTGCGCTCCGGACCGCGACGAGGGCCAGGACCACGGCGCCGACCGCGAGGGCCGGGCGGGGCCCGAGCCCCTCCCACCGGCTGCTCGCGATCAGGATCAGGGCCAGGACGAAGGGCAGCCGGATATGGACCCAGGCCACCCCGTTGAGCCAGCTCGGGGCCAGGGCTACCCCGACCGCGACTGCGATCACGGGGCCGACGAGGGACGGGGCGAGCCGGAGGCGCACCGCGCCCGGTCGCAGCAGGATCACCAGCCCCGCCACGAGCAGGGCCACCACGAGGCTGCCGGTGGCGTTCACGCCGGTTCCCAACCCATCCATCGGGGCCAAGGCGAGCGAGCCGAAGATGTCGATCCATTCCTTCCAGACCTTGGCCCTCGTGAAGTTGCCGGCCGGGGATGCCGGGGCGGTCAGCACGTCCCACACGAGCCAGGCCAGGGGCAGGGCGAAGGGGAGCGACATCATCAGGCCGCGCCCGAGCGCCTCGCGGAACCGCCCCTTGCTGGAGAGCAACCGCTGCGTCTCGCGACCGAAGGCGGCCAGGGCCAGGACGGAGAAGGCGAAGAAGTGGAGGAGGTAGGTCAGGGCCACCATTGGCCCGAGGATCAACAGGCGCTGCCAGGCCGGCCTCTCCTCAGTGGCCAGCCACAGCGCCAGCACGGTGATGGCCACCGGGATCGCCACCAAGAAGTTCTGGAAGCCCCAGAAGAAGTTGCCGTTGTAGACGACGAGCGCCGAGGCCAGCGGCCAGGTCGACCAGCGGCCCCAGGCAACCCGGGACAGGAGCATCGCGGAGGCGACCAGCGCCACCGCGTAGACGGCCATGATGACCTGCGAGAAGCGCGCCGGATCATCGGGGTTCCCGAACAGCAGGAAGGCCATGTCGACCGCCGCGTTCGGCGTGAGCGAGGTGCTGTAGTCGTAGTACCGCGCCAGAGGCCCACCGTCGGTCGCCGCGATGTAGTGCCGGGCGATGTGGTTCGGCAGGTCGACGAGCGGCAGATAGGGATGGAGGAGGATCGGCAGCGCCACGAGGAGCGCCAGGACGACGAAGCCCAGGGCGGGCGCGAGGCCGGCGACGTCGGCCGTCCGACGCGCGGCTTGCTGGACGGGGCCGACCGTCATGCGTCGGAGCCGACGAGCTGCTTGTGGAAGGCGACGCCGGCCGGCGCCGCGGTGACCGTCTCGTCGATGATGAAGCGGGGCCGGCGCTTCACCTCCTGGTAGATCTTGCCGATGTACTCCCCCACCACGCCCAGGGCGACGAGGTGCGTGCCGCCGAGGAGATAGATGGGCAGCACCGTGGAGGTCCAGCCATCGATCGTCCGACCTGCCATCCAGGCCGCGAGCGAGTAGAACAGCAGAGCGAAGGCGAGCCCTGCGACCAGGGCCCCAAGGAGCGCGATCAGGCGCAGCGGCTTGATCGAGAAGGAGGTGATCCCCTCGATCGCCAGCGCCAGCATCTTGCCCAGGGGATACTTGCTCTCGCCGGCGGACCGGGCGCCCCGGTCGTAGACGACCGTCTCGGTGGCGAAGCCCAGCTGCGGGATCATGCCGCGCAGGAAGAGGTTGGTCTCCTCGAAGCCGGCCAGCGTCGCCAGGGCCTTGCGGCTCATCAGCCGGAAGTCCGCGTGATCCGGCACGAGGTCGACCCCCAGCCAGGAGAGCAGGCCGTAGTAGGCGCGCGCGCTTGTCCGCTTGAACGGCGTGTCGGCGTCGCGCGCCTCGCGAACGCCGAACACGATCTCGGAGCCGCGGGCATAGGCGTCGAGCATGTCCGGCACGGCGCCGGGGTCGTCCTGCAGGTCCGCGTCCATGCTGATGACCACGTCGGCGTCGGCCTGCATCAGCCCCGCCAGCAGCGCGCGCTGGTGCCCGTGATTGCGCGACAGGCGGATGCCGGTCACGTTGTGGGCCCTGGTGGCGTCCTGGATGAGGCGCCATGTGCCGTCCTGCGACCCGTCGTCGATGAGGACGATGCGCGCCAGGCCCTGGCTTCGGCCCGTGGCTGCCAGTTCCTCGGACAGGATCGAAAGCCGCCGCAGAAGGATCGGGAGCGCGGCCTCCTCGTTGAAGCAGGGGATCACGAAGGCCAAGGTCGGCGTCGGGCGTCCCGGGCCGACCTGCGTGGCGAGGTCAACGAAGCGTGGCAAATACGACATGGCGCAGCCCCAGGAACATGATTGTGCTGTAAGTGGCCACCCCGGCCGCCTGCGCGGCAGGGACGCCCAGGCCCATCCCCACCAGGAGATGGACGACGCCGAGGTTCAGGAGGAACGAGACGGCCACCACGACGGCGTAGAGGGCGAATTCCGCCCGAAGGGAGCGGGACGTCCCGAAGGTCCAACTCCGGTTGCCGAGAAAGGACATCGCCAGCCCCGCAGCGTATCCTCCCAGGTTGGCCAGGACCAGGGGGACACCCTTGGCGTGAAGGCCAAGGATGATGGCGTAACCGACGGCGGTGTTGGCAAGGCCGAGGATCCCGTAGCGGAGCACCTGCTGCCGCAGCGAGCGCTCGTCCCCCCTGGCGCACGCATCCGTCATGCTCCGGCGTTCACCGCGTGGCAGGCATACTGGGCGCCGAGCGCGATCCGCCGCAGGGCGGGCTCCAGGACGCGCAGCTTCGCCAAGGCCGCGGGAAAGAACAGCTGGTAGTCGGTGCGGGGACGGCTCCAGCCGGCCTGCGCAACGCGGGACCGCAGGGTGCCCGCCCGGATCAGGACCGCGTTCTCGTCGAACGGGCAGTTGGCGACGGCATGCCGGGTCAGGGGGTTGAGCGGGTTGTGCTCGAAGATCACCAGGTGCCCGCCGACAGCCGTCACCCGTCGAAGCTCCGCAAGCCAGGCCTCGTGCTCCTCCTCGGGAATATGGTGGAAGACGCAGGCCGTGAAGGCGATGTCGAAGCTGCCGTCCTCCGCCGGGAGCCGCCCGTCGCGGATCAGCATCTGGGGCTCGTCGCCGCCGTGCAGGCTGCGCGCCATCCTGAGGCTCTCGGCCGACACATCGGCCATGACGATCCGCCTGTCGCGGAAATGGCGGCGGAATGCCGGCAGCGAGTTGCCCATGCCGGCCCCGAAGTCGAGGATGCGAGGAGCCTCGAGGCCCCATGCGGCCGCGAGACGGGCGAGTTCCCGGACCTTGTACTCGGCGAAGTAGCCGGTACCCTCGCCGGAAAGCCGGATGCTCTCGCGGTGCTGACGCTCATAGTCGGCGACGTACCGGTCAAACTCGGCGCTCTGCATGTGGTCCGACTCCGTTCCTTCCCTCTGTCAGACATCGGTCCCGATCTGGACGATTGTTGGGCGATACCGAAGCTTTTCTGGTCAAGAGGGCCGGATTGGTGACAGGCGCGGCAAGGCCGCCTTGCGCGGCAGGGCGTCCCACCGAGGACGGCCCTGCCGGCGCGGACTGCGGGCGGCGAGGCCGGGTCGTGAGCTCTCGGACCCACGCCGGCGACGTCCGGGCCGGCGGCGTGGGTCCACCTGTCCGTCTTGGTCACAGCTCCTTCCTGTGCGCAGGAGGGTCCGCTGCGCGAAGCTGATTGCCGCCCTCTTGCGCGAGCGCCCGCTCCATGGCCAGGTGCCGGCCTTCTTCAACAGAGTGACCGGTGGCCGCGTGCGCGTCACGCCGAGGATCGCGCCGCCGGGGACCCGGGCGCTTCGCACGGATGCATGCGTGTCGTCGTTCGGAGAGTCACGGGCAACGTGCCGGGATTCGTCCGGGCCGTGGCCATAGGCAGCCCCGTCCCTCAGCCCCCATGGGGACCGGGATCAGGTTCGCGACCGGCAGGTCGTTCTGGGCGGGGGCCGAGGAAGCCATGCATCGCGGCCAGCAGCTCCTCGTCGTGGCCGACCCACACATGGCCCCCTTCGGGGAACACGAGGAGCTCGGCGCCGGGCACGGTCGCCGCGATGTGCCGCGCTGCGGCGGCGGTGCCGAAGCGGTCGTCCTCGACCGAGACCGCGAGGGTCGGCGCGCGGATGGCCCCGAGGTCCAGGGGCGCCGGATCGCCGGCGAGCCGGGCGTCGTTTAGGAGCCCCCGGGACTTGGCGCCGACCGGAAGGATGCCGTGGAGGATGGCGTCCACGCGGGCCTGCTCCTCGGGCGTCGCGGCCTGGACCAGCGCCGGGTCCGTCGCGAGGAGCGAGGCGATCATGTGGTCTCGGGCGAAGCGGAGGCCGGCCCAGAAAAGGAGATCGGACCGCAGGCCCCAGCGGATGATGGCTTCCGACATCCTGTTCGGAGGCCGCGGCGCAGGACGACCCGGCACATGGGTCGCCGGAACGATGGGCACCAGGGCCGTGCAGCGCTCGGGATGGCGGATGGCGAAGGACAAGGCGGAGAGCGCGCCCGCCGATCCGCCCAGGACCGGAAGCCGATCGATGCCCAGGTGGTCGAGCAGATCAACGAAGGCGTCGGCCTGGGCCGCCGAGGAGGCGTCCTCCGGGAAGTCGGAGCCGAGATAGCCGAAGCGCGAAGGGGCGATGACGCGCCAGCCTGCCTCGCTAAGGCGGCGGGCGAACGCCAGGCCCTGGTCGAACCCGCCACCGGTCCCGTGGATCATGAGGAGCGGGGGACCCTCCCCGGCTTCGCCATATTCCATCGCGCCCGACCGGGTGGGGATCAGCTTGCGGCCCTGGGTGGTCCGCACCCAGGCTGGGTCGAGCATCCGGTGGTAGTCACGCCATACGAGGCCCGTTCCCGCCGCAAGGACGCCGAGCGCCGCCAGGCCGATGAAGGATCGCCGATGCATCCGCGCCGCTCCCTGCGCCTCCCGGTGATTCATTGGAGCGGGGCAGGACCGAGGCTGCCTTGATGCAGGTCAAGGCTCCGGCGGTCCGGCCGCAGCCGTGCCCCGGTCGATGACGACGCCGAACCCCCCTGAGACGCCGCGGTGTCGGCTGAGGGCTGCTGCGAAGGAGGCCTCGCGAGGGTCGGGCGCGACGCGAGGTCCATACCGGACGCGCCCGCCGCCCTTCGCGTTGGCGCGGCCACCAAGCGGATCGAAGGGCAGGCCTTTCCTCCACCGACAGCGCCCGCTCCCGTCATCTGCTCCAGGCCGCAGCCGGACGGGAGGCATCCTCCGGGCCCACAGGGCCGGCACCCGGAGCGGGCGCTGATCAGGAATGCAGGCGGCCTTGGCTCGCCAGGACCGCCTGCACTTGCCCTCAGGCCGTCGCCGCCTCGGTCACGCGCCGTTCGCCCGGCGCTTCCTGCGCGAGGTCCAGCACCATCCGGCCCTCGACGCGGCCCTCCCGGAGTTGCGCGAAGACCTCGTTGATGGACTGGAGCGGCACGCGATGCACCTCGGCCCGGACCTTGCCCTCGGCGGCGAAGGCCAGCGCCTCGTCGAGGTCGCGCCGCGTCCCCACGATGGAGCCGCGCACGGTGATGCGCTTGAGCACGACGTCGAAGATGGGCGTGGGGAAGTCGCCCGGCGGCAGGCCCACGAGGCTCACGGTGCCGCGCCGGCGCACGATGTCGAGCGCCTGGCGGAAGGCCGGGCGCGACACGGCCGTGACGAGCACGCCATGCGCCCCGCCGTTCGTGGCCTGGCGCACCTGCTGGGCCGCGTCGGGCGCCGTGGCGTCCACCGCGACGTCCGCCCCCGCGGCCCGAGCAAGGGCGAGCTTGTCGGGCGTAATGTCCAGAGCCGCGACGTGGAACCCCATGGCCTTGGCGTACTGGATCGCCACATGGCCGAGCCCGCCCACGCCCGAAATGGCGACCCACTCGCCGGGGCGCGCCTCGGTTTCGCGCAGTCCCTTGTAGGTGGTCACGCCGGCGCAGAGGATCGGCGCGATCTCGGCGAAGTCGATCCCCTCGGGCAGGCGGCCCACGAAGGGGGCCGAGGCGATCACGTACTCGGCGAAGCCCCCGTTCACGCCGTAGCCGGTGTTGTGCTGATGCTCGCAGAGCGTCTCCCAGCCGGTCTGGCAGTATTCGCAGCGAAGGCAGGCATCGTGCAGCCAAGCCACCCCGACGCGGTCTCCCACCTTCAGCTCGGTGACGCCGGGCCCGAGCTCGGCCACGACGCCCGCGACCTCGTGTCCCGGAATGAACGGCAGGCCCGGCTTCACGGGCCAGTCGCCCTCGGCCGCGTGCAGGTCGGTGTGGCAGACGCCGCAGGCCATCACCTTCACCAGAACCTCGCCCGGCCCCGGGGTCGGGACCGGCACGTCCTCGATCACCAGAGGCTGGCCGAAGGCCCGCACGACCGCGGCTTTCATCGTCCTGGACATGGCAGGTCTCCTTTCCAAAGAGCCATCGCGTCCCAGGAACACCAATGGCAGGGAGACCGCCTTGATGTGGGTCAAGGACGGGTGCGATGAGCGAGCTGCCGGCTGGGCGTGCCTGTCGGGGCGGGCCGCCGCGGGCCCTCCGGCTACTCCGGCACGCTCAGCAGGTCGTTGCGGAGGGGGAAGCGGCCTCCGATCGTGAGCCACAGCGGCTCGCCGGAGAGCGGCGCCTCCTCGGGAAGGCCGCGCTGGACGTGGATGTGGAGATGCGGCGCGTTGCTGTTGCCGCTGTTCCCCACGCGGCCGAGGAGGTCGCCCGTCGCGACCCCGTCGCCCCGTTCCACCGACACCGAACCCGGGG
>Ga0210040_10002797_pt1 | contig 24198 bp, 21 predicted proteins | sample CryGeyCG12114_NA_FD_185462 | JGI IMG/M metagenome (GOLD analysis project Ga0210040, IMG submission 185462) | Groundwater microbial communities from aquifer - Crystal Geyser CG19_WC_8/21/14_NA (SPAdes) (version 2) | ecosystem: Environmental > Aquatic > Deep subsurface > Groundwater | place: USA... | reverse complement strand
TTAGGTCTATCTATCTCGGCTTCCTATCAGAGAGTGACCTCATGTCACTATTACTCTATGCTAGTCTAAGAATCTAACTATTCTAACTAACACTAGATGTCTCACATGAATCTTACATATCATGACATAGATGTATATGCTGCTCTAATAGTTAAACATTAGAATGTATATAATTGGAATTTTCTTTTACTTCATTTAGATTACTCATGCAGGTTAAATTGCCTGTATTTATTATCGGGTTTTCAAAAAATTCTTTCGAAACCGTTATAAACAAGATAAAGTTTTCTTTGAAGAATATCAATAATTGTGTTAGTATTGCGTTTGTTCAACTGGAGAACTTGGATCTCTGATTGTAATTGCAAGTGCATGCAACGAAGCAATTTCGTGCCCTTGTAAAAACAGTCGTAATTTGGTAATTTGATTATCTTCAGGAAAGACGTAGTAGATCGCTCATGGATACGTTAAAAGGTTAACATTTAGGAGGCAAAGCCACAATATTACTGCCGATGAATAAGAAACCTAGTCGACAGCACAGAGTATTGTTGAGCGTATTCGTTGCTGCTGCTATGATTTATTGAATTACCGATATTTTTACTGGGTGGGAGCAGTTGAGCGAACGGAGCTTCAAATATTTTTTTTTAAACTGGAACGTCAGGAACTTAGCTCCAGATTGCCAGAAAGTTTCAATTTGCAACGTACGATGGTATAGAAAACGATTTTCACTCTTTTTTTTAAGTTATTAGTATTTTTCAAGTGATTGGTATTTTGCATGTTTCTAGTATTTGTTAGTATTTCTCTAAACAAGTACATAGTAACTTTAGTATGCGTGTATGTTTCCTACACGTTGAAAATATGTAATATTTTGTGGGTCTAAAATCCCCCATACAAACCCATGAAATATCGCATGAGCGCATTTGGGTGGATCAATTGATCAGATCAAGCATAATCGGACTACTTTTTTTACGCTTTTACTTGCTTACTTTTAGTAAGTTCACTCACGTTAATTGAATGGTAGGCAGTTACTAGTTTGGAGGCTTCGGCTTTTAGTGGAAGAGAAAATTAAATTTCCAAATCAAATAGTCTCTATAATCCATCATTCGTGGACCCACAGCTCTCAGAAAACTCAATCTCAGTAGTAATCAGTAATCACATTTTATATTTCTTTAATGCGTACCGGAAAAGACGCATACTTCTTTCTGTGGTTTGGGATGCAATCCTTAAATGCATTTCATCACCCGCACTACCTATTCATTTTTGTGAGAACAACACTGATATGTATTTTGTCTAATATAGAACGTTAAGGCATTTTTCAAGGCTGTATTACAGAAAAAGGTGCGAATAGCATGACAAACATCACTAATAAAGTTTTCTACTTCGATTAGTATAGTATCAAGAAAATACATATGTAGAGAGAAAATTATTCTTTTCTCTTTTTACGAGCTTTCTTCATTTGCTATTTACTTTGTAATCTACGTTGCGTGTGTCTACTGCACAACTACACACATGTGAATGGACGAGTGTGAAGTGTGAATTCGTAACTGGTTTTACCAGAATTAGAATTCATCATGCTCTCAAACCGTTTACGCCTTTGGCCTTTCCAATTCCTACTTACATAAACAGTTCGTGTTTTCTTTTTGTACCTTCGCATTATAATACTTCCTCCTTTTCTGCTCCTTTCTCCTGTCTTACAAAAGCCATAGTTATAAATAATATCATGAGGATTGTAAAACATGGTTGTTATTCTTGCACTTTGAATAACTATACATTATTTTTTTATTGGAAAATAATCTGTCAACATAACAAAAAGTTTTCAAATGTCTATCGGGTTCATAAATACAACATACTACTTGCTTTCGATACAAATTAAAAATGCATAATGAAAATGGTGATTTCCCCTTAAGTGCATTCATAGGTAGGTACAAAAAGAACTAAATAATGAAACTAGTATCTCTAGCATTGTATGAATGACATGAACCCGAATACTGTGGTCGGCATTTTCCGGCATGAGTGCATTATATCTGGTTGAATTATGTGCTACTAGCTATCCACTTTGCTGCGAAAAAAAGCCACACGTCATCCAATGTGAAGCATGTGTGTGTCTTCTACCTGTAGTACGTAACGTACGTACGGACGGGGGAGACGAATTTAGGGTGAGAAACTGGTGGCTGTGGCAGTTGCACCGAATTTCTAACCAGCAAAATAATATCATGGATGGAAGAAAGAAAGCCCATGTCTTTCGTTTGTGAAATAATGCTTCTTAGGTCTTTCATACTTTTCATCCTGTACTTCATGTATGCTTTCATATCTCTCCATTCCCAGCTGCCAGCTAGCTCTCTGACCTCTCTTTACCGGAAACATTTACCGTGCATTCTCTACTGTTTCCATCATTCTGTGTTTACCAACGCTCAGTCTGTGCTTTGCACTCGGTCCGTTCAAACTTTCCGTGTATTCCCATTTTGTGCGCGTATAAATCGATACCGTCACTGCTGCTGTGTAGAAGCATTTTAGTCTTAGTGCTACTATACAATTTAAGTCCACGTTAGAGCACTGTTTACTGTTAAATTAAAAAAAAACTTTAAAAATGCTGAATTTCAGATAATGATACCATCCGTGAAACCTAAAAATACTGTTGTTTCTTGTGATGTGTATTTATTCTGTGAAGTGTGAACTATTATAGCCGGCCCTCAATGAATGATTCGTGACTTTCTTTGTGTGAAATGTTGTTTTTTATTCTTGTTTTAACCGGCTGCATTGAACTGACTCGATGCAAAAGGAAAAAGCTCTTTCGTGTAAGTGGGATTCTTAACCTTTTTTGAACGGCTTTCTTTTTGCATGCGTGGTGTATACAGCTAGTTAGCTGAGACAGGACACGTAGAAGAAGCCATTATGATTTTGTCTAGAGTTTTTTATTCGTCTAAAGTCGTTAGATTTGGAGTCACACGAGTCGTAAAAGACGAGGACAGACGTTTATTTGTGACAACTAATGCTTTTAGTGGATGAAACTCGAGTAACAATGCATGCTCCATACACACACATACGTATGTATATATAATCTGTTGACTTGTTGTGTCCTGGGCGAATCTCTCTATTTCTGTGCGAAAGCACTTCATTGTAAATTGATCTGTAAAAAAACAAGTGACAGTGCACTTTAGGCTAGATGCTCTGGAAACTTTCATTTTACAGTATGTGTGTATGATACTCCGTCCGTGGTGTATACAAGTAGGTAGCATTCACTGATGTGATTGTCCGACTACACCCTTTAGTTAGTGTATATGAAATAGAAATTGGTTGGGCTGTAAGAGGAAGTGAAAGCTGCCTTTCTCTCCTTCTCTTCTCATCCATCCAATGAACTCAATCGTCAATCAATGTTCTGCTCTGGCTGGCCAAGAATTTGAATTGGAAATTTTAGCAAAAAAAGGGCATAAGTGGGATGATTTAATATCCCAAGTGCTGAGTTCTTCGCCAATCGTGTTTGCATGGGTACGTATAGATCCGAAATAGGATGAGCTAAGTAACTAGCACGCAAGATTATTTGACTCACTCTATAGTGTGAATTCAGATGTTAGTATAGGGTTTACTCCATTTGTATACTATGTATAAGTATTACTTGTCTTTGCTGGTCTTCGAGGGTACAAAATTGAATTTGTTGTTCATTCCTTTGTGTAGACCCAAGATGCGTTTTTCTACCACTTTGATGTCTTAGATTGGATTTGAGCGTTTCAGTTTGAGGGAATGACTTTACCTTTTCACTTTTATAGCGACGGAATGGAGAAATTTTTGATGTGTGTCAGTATTTTGTACTGTGTTTCCCAAGGTAATGCATATTCTTTGTGTTCAGTGGTTCGCACTACCTATGAAATATTCTCTAGAAAATAATTTTATTTTTTTGTTTTTATGATGTTTAGGGACATCCTTGCGTGGAAACGGGGACGAGACTCAAGTACAAAGCATATGGGGGGATTTAGGGTCCAATCTGACATTACCTTGTGGAGATGTTGCCCTGAAAGAGGGGCAGTCAGCCATGTGGGTACACCGTGGCAAGAACACTGCAGTCAGTACTCACGTTCAGAAAAATGGCAATCTTCTCTTTTCTAATTTGCGCCGTTCTGATTTCGGCCTTTATTCTTGTCACATTGAATCTGATGATGACTCCAATACTTCTAAAAGCGACGAGACGTTTGAAACTCTTGTCCATATTATAGTCAGAAGTAAGTTGACGGACTGATTATGACTCATATAGCCTATTACAAAGGGTCCACTAATGAGTTTAACTCTCATTGATTATAGCTCCCCCATTGGCTGTTAGGAATGTAACAGTGAAGGCATTTAGTGTATTTGCATTGGTGATGTGGAGTGGTGATGAAACAATTTCAGGTGGTCATCCCATTTCAAGTTTTCAGATCTCATATAGGCTCAAGAACGATAGTAGAACTGGATGGCAGCCCTGTCTTCCTGAGTATATTAGTCCTAAAGAGGTAATTTTCATTTTAGTTATGCATGATAAACTAGTCAAAAACGCAATCAGGTTTTACAATTGGCTTATATTCTGTTTTAAAAATGCAGCGACAATTTGCGTTGTACCACTTGAAGCCCAATTCTTCCTACTTCATCAAAATCTGGGCAAATAATAAGCTTGGAAAGGGTGAGGCAATTGTACTGGAAACAAGAACGTGCGGTGATCCCCAAGAAATAGGTAATTTCCTTCAAAACTTTTATTTCATCAAGATTTTATTTATGTATGCATGCATGGTTTGATTAATTGACTTTGTATGTTAGAACTACGGGAACATTGGCTGGGTGGAATGGAGACTTTCGACGTACGAATATGGATAATCGCCGTTTCTATTGTGATGACGACTCTCTCATTACTGGGAATAATTACTTGCTGCCTCTTCTACAAAGAACGTAATATTAATATAAGCCTGGTAGGGGGAAGAAATGCAGATGGGGAGAGCATTGAACTCATGCCGAACATAATTTTAAATCCTGGATATGATTTCCACACGATCGAAATCTTGGAGCCTGATGAAAACTCTAATGATACAACACCTTTACGCATGAATAACAATTCCGTGGTTCATCCGACAAGAGTCTGACATCAGTTGATACGAGACTCTAGCAACGAACCCATTAATCTGCAGATCTCGTCTTCAGCATCGCTTTTACAGGCTCCAGATTGTATTTCGTATTTTTAGGTTTTTGCCATATTCACTCGCAATTCCAATAAATGTCCCATGAAGTTATACAAGTTTGAATGCGTGCGTGCAGCATTTTTTATGTCACTGGAATCTCGAATACTTGTATTCATTATAATTATGAACATATAATGGAATGTTGAATTTACTGTGAATTCGTCAGATGTTATGATTTTATTGTTAATTGATCGAAACAAAAGGAATGTATACTGCTCTCAAAACTAGCTCTGACGTCGAATACACACAAATGCATGTCCCATAGCATTGCATTCCATCCGAGCGAATTTTGAGAGTACAATAAGGTAACGTACTGAGCTGTTCATTAATAATAGACTGTAAGGAAAATGCTTAAAACTAGCTAGTTAAATGATACTCACCATAACATGAAACCGTTTGTCTTGTAGGTAGATTGAGAGAGTAGAATTTTTTTATGACTTGAGTGACCCACCGGCCCTCAACGCATTTCTATATTGCTCTCTTGTATACTTGCGTGTACCATATCTGTCTTATGTAAAGTAGAATACATGCTTATAACCCACGCATTGATTAACTTTTAGCGTTTTGTAATCCTGAAATACTAAAAGAGAGGATAAATAAAGAGGATCACTTTATAGCTAGATACAGGTGTTATCATTATTCGCATTGCAACATTCAACTGAATCCTTATAATTTAGATCAAGATCAGTAGATCTATAATGAGTTAAGTTGAATGAAAGATTGTTAGACATCAATTAGAAAATTGATGGAAGGAAACATTATTATTATTTATAAAGGAAAAACGCACCAAAGGCTTTATTCATCATTGTTTATACAATCCTAAGATCTGTTTGTCACAGCGCGAAAAATCACCCAGCCTTTTCCAAGTCAAAATAACATAATCTTTGCCGGAGTATAAATGAACACTAATGTTAACGACTATGAGTAATCACTTCACTTCTATGACTGTTTTTCTGCCGATTCAGATTTCATACTTTCTGTTTCACCACGTTTAGCATTCTGTTTTAGATCTTTATCAATTCGTTCTTTAGCTCTAAAAACTTTGGATTGAAGATAAAAGGAACCACCCTTAGCTTTATCATTAATTTTAAACAAATGCTCATACTTTGAAGCTATCTCCTCAGGCTTCGAATCTGGCTTAACATTTAAAATCTGTCTTGCTTCGTCCAATGACATTCCCAGTCTCATGTTTTCTGCAGCAGTACGACTATCGGTGGCTCCAGAGGATGATCTAGTTGCATTTCTGGCAGCGGCTGCTTGCTGACTGGCCTGCAAGCATTGAATAATCAATCAATTAAGACTTTTTAAACTATAAACCTTAAACTTCGAAATGCTGGATTGAATTGCCATTGCAGTAATGTCTCCTGACTAAAATATTTTACACAATTGAATTGAAGTAATCACCTGAAATTCCTGTCGCACCGCTTTTGCAAAGGCCTTTCCAATTGCTTGTGTTCCTAATATGACTATTTGAATAAGATACTTGGCCATCTTGAAACTCTGCCAACTTCAGTGTACGATAGGCTGTTCAAACAATGAGTCATTGCATTAACAACCCACAAAATTCTTTATAAAAATTAAGCAGCAAAAACTGAGCAAACCAATCTAACTTACAGTCCGGAGATCGACCCCACGTTTTAAGACTAAAATCAAACGTGAAGAATCGCTTTCGAAATTCTACAACTGTCAAACGATAGACAAAAGCAGCACCAAGGGATGAAGTTGCACAAAATCACGTTAATTATTGAAAACACTTCCTGCTTTTCTACCATAAATCGGGCCCGATCGATATCTTAACCTGGAGTCATAACTACAGTACCGTTAATTTTACTGTGGTATTGACATTGCCTTTTGCCTTAACGTGCTTGCTTTTTGTCGAAGACACCAGAAAATTTTCAAAATGAGTGGCTGTGCGCAATGAATAGATTTTGATTAATTTTAATGCAAAGATATAACATGCTCATATTCTAATTCAGCGGTTTCATTCTCCCGCCATCAAACCATCATACTGGGTTTTCTGAACCTGTGAGTTGTGTTATTGCTTGCATTGCATCATTTAATATTATGCATGGATATGGAATCGGAATTTGTATAATGTCCTTTTTCTGGTAAATCTGTTCCAGGCAGACAAATGTTGAGCAGTGGTACTTAATGGGCTTTTTGGTTGGGTATATGATACATTTTGTGGATGTGGAAAGAGCTTTTTAATTTTGCAATTAAAATATGATTACACGTAAAGTTAGTTGAATCTTGATGATTTATTTAGCTTTCAGGCGAAGTTACAAAGTACTAACCTTGACAGCAATGTAAGTCAAAAGGAAGGAATACGACAAACCTAGCACTATAGTTATGGTCGAAAAGCACAAAAACATATCGTGCAACAAATAGGACTAGTATCAGAACGACATTAGCACGTAGAGACGGAATAAAGTGACAGAGCCTCTTTAAATTACCATAACAATTATTGAATTATTAAAATTGTAGCCTGTTATGAGTTTGAATTGTAAAGTACTTACAATCCAATAATTTGCTTAATTCTAATTCTAATTTCTAATACGTAATTCATTGCATTTGAAATTACACAACTTGATGTAGCTTATAGTTCAAGTAAATGGAAATTTCACTTACACCTGCAACTATGTTACATCATCATATATACATGCTAACTAAAATACTGGTTTGATTGGTAATGTTCAATACAGAAATATTTTAGCAGAAACACATAAACTTCGGGTACATTTCACGCGTAATATATCCACATGAACGTGGCAATTCCAATCAGTACAATAGCATTTCCATTCACCAGCCTATGAAAGGAATAGTTTATTATTAATTTAAATTACAAAAATCCTGAAAAAACACTGCAAAAAATCAAGCAAAATCAAAAACAATGCATGCACTTACCTTCTCCAAAATTTTGTTTCAATCAAAAAGTCAGATGCTTCATGAGCTTCTTCTTCAGCTGACAAAATAATATCTTCTTGCGCCATTCCTGCAGGTTTAGTTTCATTTGTACCACAAAGACAGCGAATTAGTTTTAGAGCTTTGCTGTTACTCACTGGTGCTTCGCCTACGTTTAAAATGGCGTGATCAGTATAATTTTTTTTTTGGTTTTATCATTCCATCCATAACCATAACCTATGTTTTTACCAGTGTCAGGTTCCACTTTTTCGTTTACCACATCATCCAAAGGTTGACGTACCTTGTCACTGAACCGGGTCCAGAAAGTGAGGCGATGAAGCTAATAGAGCAAAAGAGGACACAATTAATAAAGTATTTCAAATAGTTATAATGCTGTGAATATTTAAATCTTTTACTTACCTTTTCAGGATCGATAGGTGGCGTTGCAAGACTGACTGATGCTGTCACAATCAGTGTAATTATGAAAAGAATGCATCCGAAATGCAAGTAATGAATTTGGTCGACAAATCCCTTGATCCACTCGGGTCTACCATCAATTTCTCCTGCAGGAAAATAAAAGTAAGCCAATTATAAACTAAAAATGAGAGCTGCTATTAGCTCGTCTCGAACTTACCTGAACCACAAGATGGGACTGTAAATCCAAATTCGAGAACAAAGCGAAACAATCCAATGACCAAGCCTGTCATCAGACCCCAAAATGCTCCCTAGCCAGAATCATTTAATATTGTTAATATTGCTATTGCAAAAACCAGAATAATACGAATCAGCTAATAGTAAAGGTGGGCATACAATATCACAAATTCAAGTTCATGCAGCAAATGAAAGTTCTTCATAGTTCACATACATTATAGCTAATGCAAACGAGCAAAAACAATGTTATTACTTTTATAAATTAAAAAGATTAAAATTTGTCAGAGACAAATCAACGGACTAGTTTGTCGAAGCAAAATTTGTAAGAGCAGCATTGGATCATATTATTCAGCCTACTCTGTGCAATGTAGTTGCTACGTAGTAGAGAGAAATGGAGAAAGTCCTAAATACACAAACAGAATTTCATTGGCTGAAATTTTGATGGAATCGTGATGCAAAAAATTGCTTTCATGCTATTCATGCAATACTTCCCAAAACAAAGTGCTCCAACTGGATTACACGTGTTTACACAAAACTCCTTCAAAGTTGTATATAAACAATCAAAAAGTAAGCAGGCATATTAAAGTTTCCACTTGCACCTGTTCATTGGTTCTAGTAGAAAGAACTCCGGAAAAAAAGACTGCACAGATGGGAGGGGCCAAATAGCTTGTGATGCTTTGGATGTAATTGAAGAGTTGAGACTCTCTGAAAGCTATGATTATTGGAACCCACATAATGCTGATAACCACCAGAGCCAGTACAAATATTCTGTCAAAGAACCACAATCAAAGCCTTTGGGTTTTGGGGGAATTCGACAACTAAATTGAGCACCGCAATATTTGAATACACAATTTGACATGAGCCGATTTCAATAAAAATAGTAATCATTGTTTTTTTCATCTAAAAAACCGCTAAAAAGTATATAGCATACTGCTATTACCAAAATACATCTAAAGGACTTGTGCATAAAAATGTCATTACTGCATACGACTAACAACCTAAAATGCATTTGTGATGTCGTAGTATCATGAAGCTCTTACCGGTTCATTTGTCCTTTTATAAAACAAAGCCAAGATGAAAACGGCAGTAACTACAAAAGAAAAAAACAGTAAATAATAAAAAAAACGCTTGACTAAAGCAAAAAAAGAAACATAAGCATGCACTAACCAGGCGGAGCTAAAAAGTTGGACACTTGTTGAGTATAAACAAACAATTCTGAAGTGTCTAAATTCTGAATGATGGGCACCCATGCCACCGATATAGCCAGCAGGCCTATAACTGAAATCCTAATAGACAATATTTTTCAACTGAAATGATAGAAAACTGGATTTCACATTACGTGTGAATGCACCGACATAATCATTGCATAATTAGAGGCTTTTACCTGGAAGCCTATAATAATCAAGTATAGTACCTGCCAACAATTAAGAGTTCCGTATCTGAAGGGTTCTTACGAAACCGAGTCCAGATGTCAATTGTAAAGATTGTGGAACTGGAATTGAAAATAGAGGTGAGACTGCTCATTAGCGCAGCCATCATTACAGCCAACATCATTCCCGAAAGACCTGTTGATTTTGAGATATGCTATTTTTTATATACACAATTATGTAAACCTTATTAACCAATATTGCTCACCAACCAAAATTACTATCTGTTACTGTTAGTATGAAACCAGTAGTGGGGAGCCGGATTTGTTTTTTAGTTAGAACCACATTTGCAACAGAATAACCAATTTGCCCCAAAGCGTACATTTTTCTCGCACAATGAAAAAACAAACTTTGGTTGCTATATCTGCTTACTAACCTACTGGCATCAACTTAATGACTAACTCCGCGTAGGCAATGTTTGTACATCCAGCCGTGGATCCACAAACGTCTGTACAAACATCTGGATCTGCACACCCGATTCGATCCTTGTACAAAACACGAGCAACCATTCCAGGGAAAACAAGCAAGTACAATGGTAATAGTTTCAAGTATCCGGCCAAAATGCACCCACTTTTTGCGTGGGTCATATCTTTGCTGGCAAGCACTCGTTGAACAATTACCTACAGCACCAGATTTGGCATTTCAAGCATTTAACGAGTTAATAGGATATTTGTGTACTCACATGTGTCTACTCACTTGATCTGAACACCAGTACCAAATACTAGAGATGGTCATACCAAATATGACTCTGGGGAATATAAAATTGTTTATTTTGTAATTATAGTTGTGTTACATAGTTCAAGTTTATGCAATAATAGCTAATTACTATAAGACTGACCCAGTCCATGGTAAGTCGCTTTCTCCGGGTGTGATAGATCGGAACAAATGCATTGCGTCATCTGGAACAGCACCACAGCTTTTGTTGTTTTCATCATATCTAGTGGCATTTGGAGATGGTTCTGACTCTTCCATGTATCGTCTGATTAGTTCGTCGTATCCTCCAACCTCGTGAAATGCTATGATAATATGTTTGGAGTGAGTTCAATTATGTGTTGTTGAAGAAAATATCAGAGTGAATAAAAAACCGTACCTAGAATCATCAGAATGAATGCTCCAATTATCATTAATACGGTTTGCACAAAATCCGTCCAAATCACGGCAGTCAGCCCACTGTTTGCAAAAAGCGCGTGAAATGGTTTAATTTTTAGTAAGATGCTTGCAATGATTTTATGCCATGTTAATTTACCCAGCAATTGTAAAAACGGCAGCAATTATCAGGAGAATAATGATTGAAATATACAAGCCTTCGTTTCCACTCCATCCCATAGCAAGCTGTATAAATAGAGCGCCAGCATACAGATCAGCCTGCAATAATGTAATTATTTTTCAGTTTTAGTGACAAAGTTGCCAATTCAAAGTTCGTACTAAGAAAGTGTAATGAGTACATGCTCTAGAATTATTAAAGGTTACATCACAAAAATTTTTGTGATCAAGAAACTTCAGAAAACGGTACAAGTGATAAACTGGAAAAATAAACATGGCTTGTTGTTGAGAGATGTAATATTGACAAAAATCTTTATGAATATGAATATTTTATCAAAATATTAATGCAAAACCATTGCTAATATTTTTGTATGAAAAATCAAATTAAATATAAAATAGACTACTAAAAAGCCAGAAGCATTAGATTCTAGCGTATCGAAAAAATCTTTACGCAGATTCACACTAAAACTAAAATATTTGTAATTACCACTTGAACTCGAAATCAAAACTGAAATAATATTCATCCAGTCCAGTTTCATGGATCTCAGAAACCATTAAAAGTATCACAATGACGTAGACATTATATATCAATGATCTTTCTAGCTAACTTACAGAGATCTTTGTGAAGACATAAAGAATGAGAGCTAAAACAGCCAAGTAGACCCGGATTCTTTGTCCACCAAAACGTAGCCGTAGGTATTCCGGCATGGTGAAAACTCCTGCTGCCATGTACACTGGGACAAATATCCATCCAAGGATCATGAGTACGAAAATTGCCTGAAATACGGATATTAGGATATGGTTTCTTCATTTGTTTTCATTCACAACATGACTTTCATCAAACTTTCAGTTTTACAACCATAAAGATCTACATTTTAGGCAAATAGCTTTAGGGAGACGAAAAGCAATCAAGGTTAATAATGAGTGTCCCTTTTCACACTGGAAGTCAGATATCTTTTCATGAAATAAAGAGCCCAGTAAGATTAAGACTAATGAGTAAGAGTAAATATAGCATACAACCTAAACTACTTTGCATTCCAAGTAAAGATAAATTATCGTTGTTTAGAATGCGTGCAATTGTACTTCAAAATTTAATTCCAATTAAAAACAAAAAGGTCAGTTCATTTAACACAAAATGTGACTGTGCGTGTGTTTTCATTGTTAGCTATCACCATAGGTTTAAAAATTTGAAGGTTGTGTTTTACTTCATAAATGTCCCACCCAAACTACAAATACGCTGTTATACAATAATTGAGCTGGCTAAAGTAAAGCTGATTGCTTTGTTCCCTGCAAGTTTGGACACACCGAGAGAAAACACAAGCATGATTATTTATGAAATTGAAATTTAAAATTCCGACTTTCAACTTGCATAGACAACTTGCAAGAAAATGTAATGCAAAAAATAAGATACCAAAAATATTATAGGATGCAAAATCATTGCAGCCTAGCTGGAGGAAAACGGACAATGTGCTCATCTTCCTTCTTTATTTATCATTAGAGTGTTAGTTATCATAGTAAGTTTAGTTAGTTAGGACTCTGAAATCTTTGCAACAGGAACATACTTTGGTATGGTTGGTAATAGCAGCAGCTATTAGATTGCATTGAGAAACATATTGAAAGCTTTTAAGATCTTAAGCAAAGATAAAGTCTCAAAGTAGATCTTACTACAAAGCATGAGAGCAATAAATTTAGCAAGATGTGTGACATTGTAATCCAAAAAGCTTTTGGGTCATACGTTTAGCTCGAAGCCTGCAATTCCAATTCCAGACGCAGCTCCACTGCCAGCTAAGCCTATAAAATGGCCAGATCCGATATTGGAAGCAAATAATGATGCTCCGACTGGTACCCAGTGCATGCTCCTAGAGGCCAGAAAATATCCCTTCATGCTTGCTCTCTTGCTCCTCATTGATGACTGCAAGTTCATAAAAAGTGTCATATAAATTTATAGGATTGTATATCGTGCAAGGTTAGCTATCATACTACAGCAACAAAACTATTTACGGAATGCAATACATTGTACAGGAACAATGATTATGTAAATCCTCAATTAATTCTACTCCATGAAAACAAAGTTTGTTGTGCTACCAGTAATTTTGTTTTTATCCACAATAAATGAGGTATTTATATCGTCTACTTTAATTGCTCTCAAATTGCATAAATACTACGGAATGGGACTCTTGTGGTTTCTTTTACTCCTTGCAAACTGAAATGTGATGATGTCATGTTTAATGAGCAATGAATTGAACTTCGTTGCTGCGGGGCAGATAAGCTGTGCATCGTAATCTGTAATCTTCGGATCTTGACTTAATCCATGCTATTTTACTTTCTTTTTTCCACAATTGTTCAATGATAACGATAAAAAACAAAACTAGACAAGTATAATCACCTCGTGTAAACGCAATTATATATAATATAGTGACTCAGCACGCTTTAAAGTATATTGTTTTGATGTAAAGCGGACTTTCCTTTGGAATTTAATTTGTGGACAAGCGTATTTATAGATTATATATTTATAATTTTGTAATGTAAGGTTGGATAAAGACAAAACTGTATGCATTTGTACATAGGAAGACGATAGAAAGTGTGTAAGAAAAAAAATACACCGCAAAATCGGTACAGCTCTGCTGCTTATAAATAGATAAGCAAATTAAAAAGTGTCAAGGACATTTCAACATATTGTAATTAAATTACCAGAACCAGAATATTTGAAATGATTGAGGCTTCCGCCGACTTTATTCATCAGAAATGATTGATAGTAAGTCAAATCCATTTGGATTAACTAAAGTCATTATAAATCAAATGGTATCTTTGAAATGCATAATTCAACATTCCTCTTTCAACAAATATTGGCGTAAATGTAATGAAACCCTCACTAATATGTGCTAACGAGCATGTCTGACGATTAAAAAACGGCATTGTAAAACGCTATAACCAGGTAAGTTGGAAAATTCTGTCAATTTGTTATTAATCCCAAAACATTATATTCTTTACACTTTGGCTGCCGTGACGAGTCATGACTTAATGAATAATTTATGTACTCTTGCCATACATTTGCAGCTCTTTGTTTTCCATGCTCATCATAATAACAACTTTATGACCCAAATTGGAAACTGCTAAAGTTATGCAGATTAAATACTCGATGCAAAACTGCAGCTAGCAGCAACAATCATATTCGCTCTTCGCTTGCAATTTTATTCAGTTCGTAATTTCATTGTGCTCGTCTCTACCTCATTCTCAGTCAGTCAGTCATTGATGTAGAAGAGCATGTATGAAAACTATTGCCAAAGCTGCAAATTCAATAATAATTTCCACCCTAGTTTCACTTTTAAATTTGATTATAACAAAGTTTCAAGCTTACAATGATGCCCACAGCTAAAACGAAGCCAAAGTAGACAAAAATTACGACGTAATCCAGCCATTCCAAGTCACTGGAAGGTGACTCTGAATCTGCAGAGCTCATTTTTCCTTCTTCTTAATAAATTTTCAAATCCACTATTTGAAAAATTCAGACACAGCCTAAGCGAACGTCCCCCTCAACAAACAAACTACCTGTTGATTCGGTACAATTCTTCCCTTGCTTAAATCGCTTTTATTCCAGATCTCAACTCATATCATGATACACAAAGTATTCACTATATTATGCACTAACACTAAAGTGAATGATGGACGTCATAAAATCTTCAACTTTCGTATTACATAACCTCTCCACATGTATAGTTAAAAAAACACCACAGACAGTGCAGAATCCGTCAACTTTCCTCAAATAAATTAGTCCCAAATTTCCTCAAACAATATTATGATGAGAGGTGACACAACTTGTTATTATAGCCTGTCACGGCTCGGTGAGTATATACTAATGCACAACAAAGGCTACAAAGGTGTTAAGCTGGAGCCAAATATGAGGACAGCTCAACCCTGTGGCTGGAGAAGAACTGACGCATAGAGAATCACCGTTTTCTATTAATATGAAGGTTGATAACAAAACAAAGAACGGAACAATCATGTCTGCCTATATGTGTACCTTGGATACTATGTGGGGCGAAAGTATGCAACACATGAATAGTTAGTTAGTTAGTTGGTATACGTTTTTGTACAAACTAGCTTATGTACATAAGAGCAGTTTGCTTGCTGACGCCAACACGTAACAAAACTAACTAACTGATTATTACTATGCAGTAGCTAGCTAGTTAGTTATACTCATTTGTAGGTGGTGATCTTAATCATACAAAATGAACTAATGAGACTGTTGGAAACAGATATTACATTTCTTTCCCATTTGGTACACCACGAAGTACTTTTGAGGGTAGGATTTATGGAATTGCAATTACTAAATCTATTAGTTGGTAGTTTGTTAAGTGACATTGGTAGAGTTTGTATATGACGTCAGAGCTTGGTTTGTGAATGAAAACAATAATTATTATTCGTACGAAGTGGTATAGCTTTTGTGTGAGAAATGAAAAGAAGTTGGTAGGAATGGACGCAGTATTTAACAATATATGCATGTCCGAAAATGTTTGAATATAATGAGTGGCATAATGTTTTACGTAGGCGTAAGCCACCACAAGTTCACTGAATGTAATTCAGTCAGTCATTCAGTGTGCAAAAATCCTGCTCGTCACAACACCGTGCTTTCCCATAAGCTCAATGTTAATTTTTTCTTATTTTGAACCCCGAGTAGAAAACGACTCGAGTCTTAATTATTTCACCAAGTTTTACAAAATTAGGTTTTAACATAAATAGCTTCGTGTTGTACTATCTATACTTCAGTTTTTTGAGATCGGTTGAAAGCTACTAACGTTCAAAGTAAGGTTTTTCATTAATTGAGCAAAGGCCTCAAAACTGTCCAATGCCTCATTGTAGTGACCTCCTGCTAATCAAACCGGATTTCAAATTTTCATTCACAGGCTTAATTTCTAGTACTCTCACTCTCTGTCTAGCAGAGATTATTGGTTTACTATAACGTAGTTTCCTACGTTTTACAGTTTTAGTTACTTCTTTCTCTATCGACTCATCATTAAGGAAGGTAAAGGAAGTTAAAAAATATTTTGGTTTGGTCATGGTCGGTTTTGGAAGTTGTTGAAAGTGCGTGCTAAGAAATATGTTCCTAATATTTTTTCCATAAAATAAATTCTCAAATAAAGCTCTGATTACTAAGCAGCAGCAGGAGCAGGATATATTCGCCTTTTTATGTAAACATACTGCTTGTCTGTCCGCGTCGGCTATGGAAGACGATAACTCTCGAGAGAATTGACGGATCTTGATAAAATATTGTTTACTTGTTCTCTAGGTCACGCTAAAAATGAATTAGCGCAGGAGCAAAATTCACATTTTAACAGCTAGGTCAAGAATATAACAAATTATGTTCTGCCCACTATAACTTCAACAATTACGCGCAGCATTCACTCAAATTTGATATACGCATTCGTCATACAAGTTCACATACTCCTGTAAAAAGTTAACCTCATATTCAGCTTTCCCGGCATGTGATTCAATTTGTTTTTGCTGACTATTCTTTTTTTGCGAATTGTTTAGTATGTTACAAAAACAAGCTTATCAAACCTAGTTAAATCTACAAGCTAAACTCATGTTCTATCGATTTTTTTCCAACCGACTATTACGAGTACTACAGTATAGTATTCGAGAGGGTCATATCATATGACCGCTGTTGGTCATGGTATGATTTTTTTAAATTCAATTCTGTCGTCAAAATCAGAGCAGACTATCTACATTACATCTACTATCTACCCACTGATTCGATTAGTTGGAAGAAGTACGAGCGTAGAAATCTACGACACGGTACACAGCATCGAGGGTACCCCTACTATATTCGTTTAACGCGGTTTATTCGCACTTGCATTCTTCGGTCGAAAGTGAGTTCATCGAGTCTGCGTTAAAAACTGCAATGTTTGTTCTTTACGGAAAGAACTAATTTAACTTTAGAACGTTTCTTTCAAATTATGCGAATGACGAGAACTGACAATGCAAATATTTTATTCAAATTCACTAAAAAGCGTCACAAATGTAAATACATTAATTATTACTGCTAGTCTTCCCTAAAACTTTACATTCACTCAGAATCGAATATATAGTTTCTATCTCAATAAATAAAATCATCACATATTTTCTCAATGCTCGTGAACATATGAGGTAACACTATATAATGTAAGGTCGACAATCTTAGTCCATGTTTATACAAATTCAGAGTGAAAAAGTTGATACACGCACAAATAGTAGTACTTTGCAATATTTACATTTTCTACATTTTGAACGATAAAGTTTTGAAATTTAATATAATCCATTCTGTATGGATTTCTTAAACGATACCAATTTCTCAGCAACTCAACCGACTCAAACAGGATTAAATATTTCACTACATTATTTACCTAAAAGCACTACGGATCTTTTCATCATTAGCCACTCTTGACTTAATGACTCAATTACAATGGCTTTAGGTCAGGGGTATAACGACTTACCCCGATAACTACAGTATAATAATATTAGATGACTGTGAGAGAGTTTAATATGAGACTAGAATCTTGTGTTATAGTACTTGAGATTGTTTTGATTTGTGAATCTTCGTAGTCGATTACTGCACCGTACACTTTCAGTCTACAAAGTTGAATGAGTTTCCTCGAGATAATTATTGTTCGGCATATTTCATGTCATTCTTTTAGAACATAGTTTACACAGCCACATAGCTTGGAGTTATTTTTGGCAACTTGTTCAATGTTCAATACTCGGCTGCAAAAGTTTAATGTTTTCAGGACACACTCTAGCTTAACCAGAACAAAACAATGTTTTGTTGGGTCACAGTACAGCCTTTAATAGTGACCACTTCCTGTCCAAATAAATATATTAGAGGACACATTACGCTTCATGCCGAGGCTTTTTTATAGAAATAAGCAGCACCGCTGTCACATTTCTAAAAAGTCCTCCGGCATTAACATAATTCCAATTTTAGACTTGGCTCTGCCTTGCGGTGTTGCACCGTCATACAAAAAGCTCGCTCGTAAAATTATTGATTAACATGTTTCGTGGTAATACTAATAAACATAGTAAAAGAAGAACTGACTGAGAACTAGTATTTACATTTGCATCATTTATACTAATTGGTAATGGATAGCTAAAGTTTACTAGTTTGCTACATAGTAAACGTTTTACCTCAAATGAGTAGAAGCTAAAAGAAAACTAAGACCATCATTCCCTTACAAAAAATATTCTATATCAATGAACTGGCAATTAATGCTATAATAATGTAGGCGGTGTAAACGACATTAGTACAGATAAAATGTTGCTCATCGTACTAAATAGCTGCAGGGTCAATATTATGTATGTTCTTCTTAGATTCTGAAAGACTCCGATTTGGAGTCAATATGTTTCAATCGCAAATACACATCGGTGCCGATACCCTGTGTAAACACAAAGCATCAGTTTAAGTTTAAAAGTCTAAAAAATGTAAAATATACAACTTGAAGCCTTGCAAGTACCTGAAGAGACTGAATGCTCAAGTTACCCCCAAGATATTCTGCATAGGCACGAGACGTTGGAAGACCAAATCCATAACCATACATGGGTCCTGTAGTAGTACTATTGGCTGCTGCCATCATGTTGCTGAAAAGATCAGTTTCCATTTCATTTTCTGTGGAGAGCTCGGCCGTACTAAATGTATAGACCATGATTTTTGGAATCAAATGGTGAGGAATGCCACCCCCTCTATCTGAAATCCTAAACAAGACAAAGATTAGAAAATCATATAGCAACGGTCGAATAGTGACGATTAGTTTCTATTTCATTTACCGAATGATAAAATCAATATCATTGTTTGCAATTGTGATTTGAATAGGTGGTAAAGAGCTTTCTCCGTAGTCAGAGTGGTTCTCAATAGTTGCACGGACCGCATTTTTCAGTAGTTCTGGAAATATATAATCTAATGGAAGTTGAATGTAAGGAAATGTAGCGTTGATGTGACCAGACAACTTGATGCGTGGCGTTTTCCCATACTTGTCTTGGGCAATACGAGTCACAAAGTCGGCCCATTTTTCAATCACATCTTTCACACGCATCGCAGTATTCACGATTCCAATTTGATTTTCCTGTGCCAATAGTTAGTAGTTAGTTGGTTTGTCTATGACCTGAACATTTTTAATTTCCCAAAACTTTAACCGTATTTCATACCTTTTTGTCACTGAGGGCAAGATGGTGAGTGGCAAGCATCCGCAAACCCAAACGAGATGTCAGTGTGCGGTCCAAAAACTGCTTAACCATATCTTCATCCTAGAAGAAAAATAAAATAATCATTTTGGTGCTGTCTATCAAACCACGAGAAATGGATTATAAGGTGAGTGAGAATATTAGATAACGAACATCAATATGCTTTAAAGATTCCTTGAAACCCTCAGCAAGGTGGGTCACGACATTCTTGAAATCATCCAAAAGGTTTTCAAGCACATTGCTGAAATCAGCCTCGTCCTTCATATCTTGAATAGCAGGGAAATCATTGAGAATATGGAATGCTCGGATGTACATTTCATGCTGCAAAAAAGTATCCATAGTTTACTGTTACGGTTACCATCCATTTAGCCGACTCATCAATATAATTAAAAGACTCGACAAAAATTTTGCTAGCTCACTAACTATAAGCAAAATGTATGCATATAGTTTGTGAACAGCTTAACAGCCTCAGCTGCAGAATGACATAAAAACTCAATTCTATCCATGCCAATGTCAAATTTTCAGGCCATGCTGTCTTGCCGTGTTTTCAAACTACATCCGGAGCACATGTTAAGTTCTTTGGACTTTGTACTTTCAACTGTTGCATATGTAAAAGTTTTGATTCGTTGCCAAATTCTTGCCAACTTAAACAAGTTGCTTAAAACATGGCCAAAAGAAGTACGTAGAATTGGCTTGACTTACTTACCACTGAAAGTATTTTAGGATTACATCCCACAATGAAGGGCAGGTTACGAAAACCAGCAATCCGATGTGCAATGCGTACAGGCAGCTCTCTCTGAAGGTATTGGGCGCTTTTCTGCATAGCAATAAAATCAATTGGAAAGTTCTACCATGTTCTTTTCCATAATGGTTAAATAACTTTTGTCAAGTAGTAACTCCAAAACTCACTATTTTGTCGTTCAAATGTCTTACCAAAATGTGAGTTCTGTCTTGACCCTTTCCTGCATACATAATGGTTCCAGGAGTGAGACGAACAGACGCCTGTAAATTAAAAAATCCGCATGTTGATAAAATTTGGCAATGTGAAAGCTTGAAAAGTAACCTATATGGATTTAAATTGATTCGAAAGATAAATAACGCATATCCGACCAATGCACATGCACAATTCACAACACGAAGAAATCATTTAACTCTTTATTTCCACTTTTCATCTTCTAAGACATATTAAACTTGACGATCGAATGTCATAAGAGTCATAATAACAGCATTGTCTTTTAAAATGCATTTTGACAATGTTTCACAAAGCTCAAATGCATCACCAATCACCAAGACCTACGCAAACTGTAAAAATAGACCAATTGGTATTTCATGCTATGTTATGGTTCATTTGTGCGATCCATTTATTAGAACGACAAAATGTAATACATATCTATTCATGTGGGGAGAACATGCAAGCATGCACAAAAATTTTTCCTACATTTAATGCCAGCAAAGAATACTACTCATATCCGTATCTGTTTCAGCAAGATTATCTATAGCATGTAAACAAAATATTGAAACGTGGCAAACCATTAACTTTTGCATTTGCTTTTTGAAAAGGTTCAATTTTTTAAAATTCCTAAAATTGATCCTCTATACCATTGGTTGACCGAAAAGTAGGTCACATTGTCTGGAACACTGCCTCATTTCAAACAAGTGACTGCCGAATGGCCGAATCAACGAACTATCATGCATGCTAAGTGAAGGTGGGATTGACCTCTCTAGACTCCATGCATTCACTCATAGAACATTGCACATTGAACCTACGTGAAAAGTAAAAACTGAGCCGAACTGTCTCTTCCGTTCGGAAGTATTCGGCTATCTGGCTGATCACCACTTTCACTTGTGTTGAATGCATGCACAGTGTATCGCTAGCACCACTATAATACTGTGTGATACATACATGGATACTACATGCATAACATGCATGCTGATGACAAGCAAGTAAATAAAATAGATGGAAAATCCTACTACAAATGCCCTGATAATTAAACTTATATGAAGATCATATATGGGTGCAATACCAACTAACAAAATGACAAATCGATTAAGAATGGAAAACTATACCTTTGAAGCCATTTGATCAATAGCGCTTTGATTGTAGTAGGCCGATACTGTGCGACTCCTTTCACGGGGACTGCTGGCATCCCCATTCAACCCATGTCCATTACCATTTCCATTGCCGTTGCCATTTCCAGTCCCATTGGCATGCATATCCAGCAACCGTGAGGCAGAAGTGGAGGAATATGCTGCACTAATCACGCCATGTATTTTGGCCACATTGAAGTTTCCCCGAACAATAATACCGTTGGACACAGTCGTCATGGGCATTTTGAATAGATTCTACTTGATCCTGGCCCACGTGTACAAAAGAATGATCCAAAGTAGGTAAAAAATGACCCGGTTATGCACGCTTAGGCAACCTTACTGCTACACGAATGAAAAAATAGTTTCAAATTTGATTTTGGAGGAAGACAATTGGTCACTTTGACTGCACCAGTCTTTTTAGTTACGGCAAGATAACTAATACTACTAACCACGCTGGGATTATCCATGAATCCGATCGTGGGAATTCGAGTGAATAAAAAATTGGCTGGGATAGATAGATTTTAAATCCAGTGTCTATTAATGAAAAGCTGAAGACTTTATTAAGAAAGGAAAAAAGAAGAAAGGGGAGAGAGATCGGACACGCTTCTACAGCTGTTTTCTGCACATTGGAGAGGATGAAAACTTTTCACTTGGTTTTATTCACTATTTTCTAGTTTGAGTCACTGCAATGCTAGCTGTGCATGGAACACGCACTGGGCTCATGCTAAAAATTCAATACTGCCAACGTGTGTGCATGTGCATGCATGCAGTGCATAAGGCACAGCAATTGGCTATGTGTGTAGTTTTCCATGTTAGTTAGTAATATTGGTATGTGTGTATGCGAGTGGGAACGAAGAATGTTAAAACTGTACTGTAGGTTCAAAATTGAAAAAAAATTAGAAAATTTCAGTCCTACGTCATTTGGCGTTACTTGTTTTTCCCTGATTATCGAGCAGACAAAATTCAACAAATGGCCATTTAACCAAAACAGCAAACTCACTAGCTAGGAAGTCTATTTTTATTTCGGACATGCAGTAGTAAGTTGTTGTACAGAGTCGCAATAATTCCGAACATTTTGCAAATAGATGAACCTTTGGATGGACTCTGAACCGAAAGTCAAAGACAAGTTTCAGTTTTGAGCTTCCCCAGTTATTATGGTGCGTTATTTGGGTTTGACGTCATCTTGAGACTTTTATTAGACACCATTTTTTAAGGCTTTTAATTTCTATAAAGTTGGTCTACGTAAGCATGTTTTGGATTTGTCTACCAACTGTCATGTACTGGGTTTAGTATAGTGAGTTAGTTTTATAGTTAGTAGTTATATTGGTTAGTTGAGTTCAAAGGCCGTGTTTATACGATGGGGAGTGGTGGAAACGTATCATATTTTAGATGAAGGACGAATTTCATGAGTTGAGATTGCACATGTGGTTTTAAATGTGTTTTAGTTGGTGACCATTATAACTTTAGATGCACAAATGACAAATACGATGCATGAAATTTAAAGATAGCTTTAAGTTATAATGTTTAGCTTCTACATGCACTGTGCCCGATTGTTTGGAAAATCGATAAATAGATATTTGAGTTCCAACCAGTTTTATTACAATAGCGACATAATGAACAGATGCCCTCAAATGGCACTATACAGTAACAAATATAAAATACATAACAATGAGTTGTAATATATCATATTAAATGCCAATAAGTAAATCAGGTTGAGAAAATTGAAATACTTATGGCAGGCAAAGTGTTCTTATCCAGTTCTAGTCTTGTTAAAATAGTGTTAATGTTTACTTTATTTAAGTGTAACTTACTTATGCCAACAAGTAAATAATTAAAGCATGGCTAGTTAAAATAAATTACCCAAACGAAACATGGTATCTAACAAAAAGGAATATAGAATATATGCAATGTTGTAATGCTGTCCAGTCTAAATAGAAAATTTCTATGAACCAATCACAAATTAGTTTGAACAAGCGAATGCTAGTATAAAATGTATGTTCCTGGAATTAATCAATTGACAGTTTTCATAATATTTGCCTGCAACATACAGAATAATTGGACGATGATTTAAAGTAACTGGACAATTGAGCATAAATATGATACTGACCAGTACGACTGTAAAAAACAAATGAATCCCACTAAAAACCGAAGAAAAATATTGTACAAGATAGAAATACCCCTGACAACAATTTTTACAAGCCCTTCGAAACCCCCACCTTTTAATCCCTAAAAACCTACTAGTTCCAAAAGACAAGTTAAAAAAAAGTATTTGGCATATATATTCATTCATCGACAAACAAACTGTTGGTTGTTGTCATCATTGTACATTTACAAATAGGTCCGACATAAACTAACGTAGAAAATGTTTATTTTCAAATAAAATAAAGCGCATCAAGGCAATAATATACTAACCCGGAGTTTTGTTCCATCTCTCATAAAGTTTAACTATATGGTTTGTGCATAAA
>Ga0210040_10002796_pt1 | contig 24208 bp, 20 predicted proteins | sample CryGeyCG12114_NA_FD_185462 | JGI IMG/M metagenome (GOLD analysis project Ga0210040, IMG submission 185462) | Groundwater microbial communities from aquifer - Crystal Geyser CG19_WC_8/21/14_NA (SPAdes) (version 2) | ecosystem: Environmental > Aquatic > Deep subsurface > Groundwater | place: USA... | reverse complement strand
TACAACGCCTTTTGGCAGCGGCGCATTCGCACTCGTCCCATTCGCATTTGGACCTGCACCTGCAGCTGCAGCTGCATGTGGAAATGCCTTCTTGTTGGTATCTTCCTCCTTTGGCTGCTCTTCTAGTAGGCCCGGCATCTTCACTGACTATTTGCAAATCTTGCTACGATGGGGGATAGACTGCAGCGTCGCAAAGAGTAGGTCATTGGGTAGGTAGTGGCAGCTTGCTTCGCCTGCGCGGCGAGTGACAAATCGCCTTGACTCGACTCGAACCTCGACGTCAACAATTAATGCCTGGTCGCGAAATTCGTCCGCCGACCGAGCCGAAGTTGATCCGGTCTGTCGATTGTCGCTGCTGTTTTGAGTTTTCGACGCGCGGGGAAACGCGTTGTCACGTTGATACACGCGTTACAGCTGCAGCAATTGAGAGGCTTGTGTTACGGTGGAGGGATCTCGAGATGATATAGGCACAAACAAGTACTGCTAGTCACCGAGCTTCTGGCAGCTCTTATTATCGTGGACTTGCCGTTGACTGCACAGCGCAAACAGGGTGATTAATTGCACGATATTTAGTTGGGGACTTCGAACAGAATAATGCCGACTGATGCGGAGCTCGAGACGAGCCTGAGAGATGCGGTTCGGGCCCTTTACGACGATCCCGACGCGTCAGTGAGGAGGATCAGAGCCAAGGCTGAGGAGGACCTGAGTGTTGAGGAGGGGTTCTTCAAGAATGATGACTGGAAAGAACGGTCTAAGGAAATCATACAGGATCAATTCGATCGAAAGGAGGAGGAGCAGCAGCGGGCTTCGAAGACGAAGAAGAGACCGTCACCAAGTATGGAGGGAAGTAGACCGAGGAAGAAGAGTAGAGTTGAGGATGTGAGGGGGGAGGAAGAGGAGAGTAGTACGGCGCTGAGTGAGCCGCCGGAAAGTGACGAGGAGAGTGAGGAGGAGCCGCCGAAGAAGAAGACCAAAGCGCAGCAGCAGAAGGCTAGAAAGCCGGCGAAGAGTGTCAAGAAAGCTGCGCCGAAGAAAGAGAAACCCAAACCAAAGGCGAAGAAGCCAGCAAGTTCCGAGTCTGAGTTGTCTGATGCGCCTTCTGAGCCTGCGGATGACAAGGAGGACGAAGCAGAAGCCAATCCAACGGCTAAGGCTCAAGACGATAACGATGATACCTCGAGCGAGCTCTCCTCCGTAATTGACGACCCAGAACCTGTCAAGAAGAAATCAAAGGCCAAGAACGGCGACGTAAAATCCTCCTCTAAGCAACGCAGATCCTCGACCTCCACGAAATCTAAATCTGGAGCCGAACCCGACCCCAATGCCGAAGAAATCAAGCGCCTCCAAGGCTGGCTCGCAAAATGCGGCATCCGCAAAGTTTGGGGTAAAGAACTGAAACCCTTTGGTACACCCAAGACCAAGATCGCGCATTTGAAGAAGATGCTGTCTGATGTTGGCATGACAGGTCGATACTCGAACGAGAAGGCTGCCCAGATCAAAGAGGCCAGAGAGTTGGCGGCTGATATTGAGGCTGTGCAGGAGGGCAATGAGCGATGGGGCAAGGGTGAGGATGGTAGTGCTGATGAGGAAGACGGGAGTGGCAAGGATGGAGGCAGGCCAAGGAGGAGGTTGGTAAGAGGAGCGGCAAACTATGACTTTCTGAGTTCGGATGGAGAGGAGACGGATTGATTGGTCTCCGTCGTTCATCCATATCCTGTCTGCTGGAGATGTTGATAATGAGCAGGAAGAGGTTCGTGTGTAGCAATTCCCACGAAGTCTGGCTCATGACTGGCTCGATCAAAGGGCGGTATGAGCCCCGGAGTGCAGTGTAAGGTCGTCATATGGAGAGGGATATAGTCCGTTGGCCGTCGCAGTGATACCGAAATATGGCGACCTGGCTGGCTGAACCCAGCTGGCAAGTTCATTGGATGGCGTTGTTCGTACTCATGCGTTGAGCGACCAAGCTGAATACAGCTACGGACGATATGAAAAGTACCAAGTTGTAGAACTGTCGATACACAATAAGCATGATTCCGCCGCTCGTTAGCAGAAGAGAGAGAGAGAGAGCAAACTGCTTACGGCATTTCTTGAGTACTCGTTTTCTTCTGCTTCTGTACGAGCTTCTACGAAGAGCCGGCGCAGGTTTGGTAAGGCCATAGCGAGGCAATGGATGGGCTTGCTGATCAGATGAGCTCAAAGATGTGGCCGTGTACTAGAGAGAGACTCAAAATGTGGTACCGAAGTACAATACGTGGGAATACGGTAAGGCAGAGAGAGGTACATTGGTAGGATTGTGTAGCACAGACGCAGAAAGCGGCGCTCGCGCCAGGCTGTCCGCAAGGCACAAACTTTCACGCACTGCAAGGCAAATCAGACGGCGTTATTGAGGCTGTGTCCTTGTCTGTATTGGATGCGGTGCCTTTTTGGTACAGTCTAACGTTTCGGTTAGCGTGAATTGGGACGTCCCAAATTGTCATCTGCAGTTGGAATGAGGCAGGTGTGAGTGGGCCAATGGACTTTGCAGTGCGTACACGGAGTATCAAAAAAGCTAGTGAGTGAATACGATATGCTGCTGGAAGCAGGCGACCTATTCCAATCGCTATGGCGGTGCTTTTGACACACTTTGCATATGAGAGTTTAGCCTTTCTGTCTCCTCCTAAGCACCAACCATCGCGGCAACGAGAGTGGCTGACCCCTGCTGGATGCTTTTAGACAGCAAGTGCCCCGTCCTGGCACACTACATGTGGACATCCTGCCTTACTTTCCTCTTCCCAAGCAAGATTCGCCGGAGTCATGACAGAATGGCCGGCCTCTCCCCGGTGCCCAGCAAATGTCTTTGCTAGCTCGCGCGCCATTCCCAATAACGTAGAAGTACAGTCTATCTTCCCAACTGCGCACAACAGATCCAAATGAATGTCGTAATCTCATAATGCCAAATGCCCTATGGCAAATGCTTGGCACACCCGGTGAAGTCAGTAAAATAGCAAGATCAGACCCTAACGCCTGTTATCTTTGAAGTTCGCGCCAACACTATCACAGTCACCCCGGTAGCTATGAGCCCCGTCTTTTCGCAGCTGACTCAGACTTCTGGTTGTGGTACCCGCGGAGATGCTCGCGGTAGTGATCGATCCTGCGAAAACCGTCGTCACCCCTCCTATTGCACCTCCTGTACTCGCAGTCGATGGACGGAGCGCCGTGTACCGTCTGCATGTGTCGCTTCAAATCTGCTTTCCGTCCGACAGATCTGGGGTTGTTCTTGTCGTCGACGCAATCTGGATGCTCACAATAGTACCGCTGTGACTTGGGGGCTTGTATTTGGGTTCGATCGTCGACCTCAATGCCGTCAGGAGTCCTAGAGACGCCATGGCGCGGGTCCCTGAGAAAGCCACGTTAGTCAACCGATGCTTCAGCAGTATTTGGCAGTACTTACAATGATTGTTGTGGAGGGGCCCGTGACCTTGGCAAAGACGATGAAACCGTGTACCTTGCCTCGTCACTGTTGCTAGAGCTGGTGCTCCGTCTTGACGCTCGCACATCCATATCCTGTTCATAAAAAAGCGATGGGTTGCGAAGTGCTTGACGGGGTGCGATGGTCCGGGGGTCGTATTGATTATATGCTGGAGCCGTGTTACATTCAATATACCTCGGATTCACCGTGAAGCTGCTGACGTCGTCTTCCCATGTCATAGGGTAAAATACTGTTCTGACTGACATGATGGTCGGAGCGAGTCTGATCTGATGGTCGATGGACTGGCAACTGATTCGAGACTGCAGAGCAAAGCCAACGACAAGCTACCTTCCCAGTGATAGAAGTTATCTACACAGAGAGCCGCTGACAGTCTGCCTATCTTTGTATCGGTGTATGGATGCGAAACGGTATCGACGGCTGCCACACCAGGTTCTTATGCATCTGCTTCACAGTAGGCAGTTCAGACGCCTTGTTCCCACAGCTCACATCTGGACCAAATCTGTGCCGAGGACAATGCTAAGATCCCTGGTCTTGCACAGGGCTGGTCCAGTGCGATCGTGTAACAGGGCAACCAATGCCGGTGAGGCTCTCGTTGAGCGAAATGGAGCCTGCTTCCCACTGTCCGATCTGGTGTATTCACTGTGCACACAGGTGTTTTACAGGTAAAGCACTGGGAGCATGTGCTTGCAAGCCGAGTAGTGTTTGGGTGAGTACGGCCATCATTGTCCGACCATCTGATCGCATGGTGGTAGTGCTCTGCTGGAAGCTTGCCGGCAAGTGGGTCGAGCACCGCCCTTCGTGGGCTTGTTTGCCAAGGCGAAGGTCTCCGCGATTGCATATGTAGCCAGGTCAATAATATCAGAGGCTACAAACGGCCAATTGAAGAATGAATGTGCCACCTTTGCCTGACAGGCGAGTACGGGTATTGGGGTGACATTTCGTTGGGCTGAAGAACGGCACGAAACGCGATGAGGATCATGCAGCCTCGAAACGCTGATGTGGTCATGTCGGGGCATACTGCCCGTGGGAAGCGGACAGAAAGTACCTCTGCCGCACTTGGTTACGTGACGGAAGACGCCATACGCGAACATGTGCCTTCTCTCGCAGCAGCAGCAGCAGTGCGCTTAGACAACAGGTACTGTAAAGTAATCAGATGCGACCAGTTGAATATGTCGTGATGGACGGCGCGGCTTACAACAGCGGCACTTGAAAAGTCCAAGGCAAATCGATGCTATGACAATCAGTGATGGAAACGCCTGGGAGTGTGGCAGTGCTCAAGCGGAATGTGACAGTGATGCCATTGGCAAAGAGCAACAGGCAGCAGTTGAAGCATGGGTCAGACGGTACGGAAGGAACAAACAGAGAGCGCAGCCCAGAAAGTCGCGCTAATGGTGTTAGCGTCGATTGCCTTATGGAGATTTACAGCCCCATTTTCGTGCGACGTGATTGGTTTCAGACCAGTGTGAGGCAACTCTGGAGACTCGACGGCGAGATTATGATCAATTAGCAGTGTCGTGCCTCATGTGACTCTGTGTCGATGTTGTCAACGTGGCACGACGTGCGACTGAAACCTAATGTGCTAGTCAACGTGTTTGCGCAGGTTGGTATTTGAGCTTCTGGTGGTTCGAACGGATCGATTGTGTTAGAACACTGACAGCATTGCTTTACTGAGAAGCAAAATGCCGCATATGGACCTATCTTACAGGTCGTCTTCCAGAAACTTGTAGACGAACTTGAAGTCAGCCTTTCGCCTATTCATCCTGTAGACATGTGATTAGCTTTCGATGCAGACAAAAACAGAGCGATAACACGACTTACCATGTGCTCTCGTAGTCAAAGAAGCGATAGGTGCCTTGCTCGTACTCCTCAGTTATTTGCTTTGGTTCCTCGTGTCTCTGAAACCAGGTTTGATACTGCTTGTGGAAACGCCAGCTCTGATTCTTCAGTGCTTTGGCTGCCAGATATTGCTGATACGTGTCCTGCTTGTAGTAGAAGATGTAGAATAGAGTATCGGTTTCCATGCGCTGATTTTCGTACAGTGCTGGGTCATCGAAGATCGGTAAGATATCTTGCGGGTAGTGCGCTGGTGTAGCATACTTGTACGAGGGTCTATAGTGCTGTGGACGATCCAGATCGCCAGGTTCCGGACATGATTCGTGTGCTGCTTGTAAAATGCGTTGCAGCTGAGCTGGTTGTTGTGTCACACGACTCTTGGTTGATTCGAATGAGTCGAGCAAGTCCTGCAGGCCTGGTGGTAGATGGTATATTGGTTCAACTTCTTCTTGCGGCTCGCCGTTCGTGGTTGGTATTTCGTCCGCTATTACCGGCTCTGCAATGACCTCAGTCTTATCCATAGCCGGAGTAACTGGCGCACTACTGGGCTGGCTCGCAGCAGGCGCACTGGATGAGCTAAGCGATGGAGATTTTGGTCGCCCTTGCTCAGAAGGTGGGGCTTCGTCAACTGGCGCGGGAGCAGGTGAAGGCGCTGTTTCTGCTGGCTGCGTGTGTACTGAGCCTGGAGATGTGGCCAAGGAGGCTTTGGTAGGAGCAGGAGACTCCTGTGCAAGACCTGGTGGGGCAGGTAAGGGAGCAATGCCAACGTCGTTCTTGTCGCTTGCTGCGGCAGCCGCTGCGGCGGAAGCATACTTCAATGTGGCTGTTGCTGGTATGGGTGCTGGCTTCATATTTGTGTCTTTCGGGATCGGCGGTGGTGGAGGCATGGAATTGAGTGTTGCTAACGAGGGTAGAGGCGACTTCAGCTGGGTTGACGGTCTCCGTGCGGCAGGTGGTGGGTCTGGTTTCTTCTTCGGTGGAGGAGCTGTAGCTACTGGTGGCTCTGGCTCAGGGGGGTCGTCGGCTAAGGATTGAGTATCTTGAGATGATATGCGGTCGACTTCGCCGGCCAAACCGAACTGTGCCTCTTCGCTGTCCAAATCGCAGTCGTCGTAAATGCCTTCGTAGGCATCTCCATCAAAGTCTGCCTCTCGGCCGTCCTTCACTACCTCCTCGATGTCGGCCTTGATATCTAGGACCTGCTGGTTGTCGACGTTACCGTTTTGTAAGGAGCGTAACAGCAGTTGTAATCTCGACTCGTGCCATTTCAGGCGCTCTGCGATGGCCTCGATTTCTGCTAGTCGTTCTGCTTTCTGGTTGTCTTTCTGCTTCTTCTTCATGCCAGCCTGCAATGCGGCCGCTTCAGCCTCGAGTTCTTCGGTCAGGAACATGTTGATCTCGTCGACTTTCTCGGTCAAAAAGTCGCATAGATCGTCGCGCTCTTTCTCCTTAGGATCCTGCTTGATGTTCTGCGACAGGCCTTCTTTCGAGAATGCCTTGGTCTTCATTTCCTTCTCGACTGCCTTGAAAGACTCCATACACTGCGCACCGTTAGTCTTGCTCATTGCTCATTGGCGAGAGACAGGGCCACCGACTTTCTCTATGCGCTTCCGCTGTTCAAACAAGCCCGACTTGTCCTTGATTTCGTTGCCAGCCGCCCATGACTTGATCTGGTCTCGGTGTTTCTGTAACTTCTTGATCTCGCGTTTGAGGTGCTCTTCGAGCTTTTCCTTCTGTGACGCATTCTGCGAGGAGTATATCTTGTCGTGTATCGAGTTGAACTCTTCTATGCCCTCGTCGACCTTCTTGTATGTCTTGTCGATCTCCTGCTGTAACTTGCGGCTCGCCATGATGTAGGTCGCATGCGTGCGATGGATTAGGTGTTATAGTGAGCGTGCGCAGTAGAGGTTGCTTGGTGTACAGAAGGCTGGATGCGAGTATGTTTGGCCGTTTAACACTGTACGGGTACCATCCCATTCACACCATGGTCACGTTGGCCCTTGAAGCAGATTACGGAGTCGGGGAAATATCGGTTCCGAGACACCCCGGCCTTTATTTCCTCTTTAAGCTCCTTGCCAGGATCCCAACAACTCGAAAGTACAGTACATATCTCACTGTCCAGTTCGGCAAGAATTAGGAATGAAAGGTATGCATACTGTCAGGCTAGAAGATACACAGCTAAGTTTACCTAGCGGTGCTACAGAGATGCCTTAGCGCATCCGTGACCGTCGACGCAAATGTGGTATCATCCATAGGGAAGGGCGTGTTGGTACTAGCTGCCATAGGCCCCAATGACACACAGAAGACCGTCGAATCTATGGCCGGTAAAGTTCTGAAGATGCGACTCTGGCCGGATGAGTCAGACGGGCAATGGAAAAAGAACGTCCAGGACATCCAAGGCGAAGTGCTTTGTGTTTCTCAATTCACTCTTTACGCATCAACTCGAAAGGGCAACAAGCCCGACTTTCATGGTGCTGCGAAGCCTGACCTTGCGAAAGAGCTCTACGCGCATTTTGTGTCCACTATTCAGAAGTCCTACCAGTCGGCTAAGGTCAAGGATGGAGTCTTCCAGGCTATGATGGAGGTTGCTCTGGTCAACGATGGTCCCGTGACTTTGCAGATGGATAGTGAGGATCCCAAAAAGTCTTCAGGCGTCAGCACACCTACCTCGAGCTCACTCACTAGCGATGGTCCTCCGGCGGGTCCTCCAGTAGGTCCTCCGTAAAGCTGGATTCGTCCTTCGGACCAGCATCACTTTAGAGCAAGCTGTTTCTGATTTGGCAACTGCTACACCTTCTGAGTAAACCGGTTATTGGCTGTGTCCTACACTTCTAAGTCTCTCAAATATCCCGGCCTACCAGCGAGCACATAGCTGATAGCAGGTGTAGAGCCCAGCTTCTCGATCTGTTGGCCCTGCTCCATGGTACACAGGAGTCTCAACAGACGTCTGGATACACGGAGACCAGGCATTGAATCAGTTGCTCAAGAAGAGCATCTAGGCTATAGGAGGTGACAACAACGTGTATGCTCGGCTAGGGCTCGGTGCTTCTGGTGGTGACGAGTTGTCAGTCGAGCAAAATGATCGACCTCCACGGGTGTCCAGGGCATGGCATTCCAACTAGCATACGACATAGACAAGCCGCGAAGTGCCAGTCCGAACTTCTCTGGATCGCATATTGCCTGGAGTGTGCATTCGCCTCAAGTTTCGGCCGACAATAGAGGGAATGGAAGACAGCAACAGAGAGCAGGTATCTGCTGCGAACCCTCCTTCAAGGCATTCTTTGTTCAGCCGCGAAGCGAACGGTCAAATGCGCAAACGCGTCCACAGCTGCCCAATGCGGATTAGTTCGTACCGGCACCTCCAACAGATAAGGACTCTTGACTGCTTATCGGTACGCTGGAGAGCTGGAGAGCTGGAGAGCTGGCCTAGATTTAATGATGCATGTCATATCCAGATCCGACGCGAACTGTGCAGAACGGGCACTTGCCTATCTTCGATACAACTTTCAGCATCCGCCTGAATGAGGGGTTGACGCGAGCTGATCCCCGCAAGTTTACGAGATGTAAACAGATAGACGGAAGCTCGAGAACCATGTGTCAGCTTCCGCCGCTTCGAAGACACTCAACCTCAACGGTGCTCGGCTCTTATTGAACGTCACAGTCTCAGGTAACAGATATTTACAACATGCCAGGAAAAATCAGGACAGCCCTCAAGGTCGACTTTGACAAGCCAGCCAGTGAACAACCCTACATACACAACAGATGGCATCCTGACATCCCATTCTGCGGCACAATCAAGAATGGAGAAACGGTCAAGATTGAGTGTCTCGACTGGACGGGCGGCCAGATCAAGAACAATGATAGTGCCGACGATATCTTGAACGTTGACCTCACCCGAGTCCACTACCTCTCTGGTCCATTCGAAATTGAAGAGGCCGAGCCGGGAGATATCCTTCTCATCGAAATTATGGATGTTCAGCCTTTCCAAGACCAGCCGTGGGGCTTCACAGGTGTCTTCCATAAGGAGAATGGAGGCGGATTCCTAGATGAGATCTATCCGGACGCGTAAGAACACGACCATCAACTTATAGCTTCACTGACACACATTGCAGAGCGAAAGCGATCTGGGACTTCGAAGGCATCCACTGCACCTCTCGACACATCCCAGGAGTCAAGTTCGCCGGTCTCATTCACCCCGGCATCCTAGGCTGCGCACCGTCTCCCGAAATCCTCGCAGAATGGAACCGCCGTGAACAGGAACTCATTGAGACCACTTCACTCCCCAAAGAACGTGTCGTTGCTCTACCACCTTTGCCTACCTCCGTGCACGCCGGCAGTGCATCAGATGACATCAAAGAGAAGGTTGGGAAAGAGGGTGCACGCACCATTCCAGGCCGACCGGAGCACGGCGGAAACTGCGATATCAAGAATCTGAGCCGTGGCTCGAAAGTGTACTTGCCTGTCCACGTCAAGGGTGCGAAATTCAGTGTCGGTGACCTGCACTTCAGTCAGGGAGACGGCGAGATTTCATTCTGTAAGTAGCCCCAACTTGCCTTAATCTAGATCGTCGCTGACTTTCCAGGTGGTGCAATCGAAATTGCAGGCGAGATCACAATCAATTTCAAGGTCATGAAGGGTGGACAGAAAGAGCTGGGCATGGTGAACGGCAAGTCACCCATATACATTCCTGGCCCTGTGGAGACGCAGTTTGGGCCAGGACGTTACATCTACTTCGAGGTTAGTGTTACGTCCTCCCTAAGACATTCATCAGCTGACGCGTATGACAGGGCTTTTCAGTCGACGAACACGGCAAACAGTACTACAACGATGCAACCGTTGCGTACCGCCAGACGTGTTTGCGGGTCATCGAGTACCTGCGCCGCTACGGATACAATGACTACCAGATCTACCTGCTGCTCAGTTGTGCGCCCATCCAGGGACACATTGCGGGCATTGTGGATGTGAGTCGCCTCCTGACTGACGAGGCGATGAGACGAAATGCTGACTGACCGACCAGATCCCCAATACGTGCACAACCATTGGACTCCCTGTCGACATCTTCGATTTCGATATCATGCCCGGTGCCCCTGTCAAGAAGCTGGACCTTGGATCTTGTCCAATGGCCTACAAGAAATAAGCAGGCAACGCGACGCAAGGCAAGCAGAAGGCTATATTATAACGTGCATCGAATCAATTTGTCCCTGTCCCATATCAGTATTGTCGAAACCATACCATACTCCCAGAACGCCTAACCCTCAAGCTTGACGATCTCCCCATGCTCCCTCTCAAAGTCGTGCAAATCCCAAAACCCCTTCCACACCGGCCCCTTGACCTTCCCAGTCGAATCGAACTTAACACCTTCCTCCCCCAGCAGCTTCACCTTCGCCTCCTGCTTAGGCGTGTACTTCCCCTCCCGTCCCCGATCGCCTCCATACCCGCCCAACGTCCCATCGCTAGCGAGCACCCTGTGGCACGGCACTGGGGGCGCGAAAGGATTATTCCGCATTCCGTTCCCGACCGCGCGCGCCGCGGAGCCGAGGTGCTCAGCTAGGGCCGCGTATGTAGTGTATCGACCCTTTGGCACGGAGAGGAGCGACGTATACAGTCGCCTGCGGAACGGTGTGAGCGTTCCGTGGGTGTGGATCTGGCGCAAGGTCTCGACGATCTGCGAGCGCGAGAGGTCAGATGTGACGTCGAGCTTTTTCTCGAGTTGTGACCGGTTGGCATTCGCGTTGTTGTCCTTGCGCTCTTGCTCTGCACTTGATGTTGCTGGTGGAGGTAACTGCTTCCGCTCCTCGTCCTTCGCATCAGAACTCGAGAATACAAGTGTAGACTGCTCTTTGCCCTCGCCTTTGCCCTTGCCCTTACTATCTCTAGCGCTCTTCTTCATTCCCTCCCTTCCCAACCCATCATCCACCGCACGCTTCCTCTTCACCCCCTTTCCACCCTCAACCCCTCCATACTTCCCTTCCTTCCCCCTAACCCCCAAACTCCGCCGATCCAACTCCACAAGATCAACATCCCCGCCCGCAACCCTCCCACCCAACTCCACAGCATCCCGTAGTTGCACCTTACTCATGTTCTTGACCGCCGGCCTCCCAATGACGCTATCCCACTGTTGCTCGCCCTTGCCGACCGTGTTGTCGAGGATGATGCGTGCGAAGCAGTGGTCGAGCGTCACGGGCCAGTGCGGCTGGACTGGGTTTTTGCTGCGTGCGAGCGAGGGTAGAGTAGTTGTGTAAAGGGTTTTCCAGGTTTGACGTAAGTCGTCGATGGCGATGGCGGTGTCGACTTTAGCGTCTTGGTTGCGATTATTCAGAATCATTAGGGCATGAGGTCTGTTATGGTTTACATTGTGTCATTTGGTGAAGAGTCAGGAGTGGAGATGATATGATTCAGTTGTTTAGTTGACACTTGACGCGTCGCAAAGCGCGTAAAGTGCTGACGCTTCGTATTTGCGTATCGCGAAGTCATGATGGGTTCAATTTGGACTGAGAAAAGTGGGCCTGGCTATTCTTAATCCAATCCTCGATCGGGCAGTCGAAGGATAGTATGAGACAGTTTATTGATGTGTTCAGGTAGCTTACTACCCATGCTCACAGTGTCGGCTCAAAAGACTTCGAAGATGAAATGTCCATTCTAGTTTACTTGATACCAACGCAACAACATGGCATTCGCCCATAACAATAACTAATCATTGCCAATGCCTCGAGTAAACAGCTAAGCAATGTGAGTCGAGACACGTAGGATCCTTAGGACTATGGTCGTCTAGGGTACTCCGCAATCACCCGTAACACCCGTAGCACATGTAGCACCATCAGTTGTTCAGACATTTCCAGCAGCCATTGCTGGGTTCAAAGCAGCTGCATTGATCGGCAATGAAGTACTATCTCCCCGAGTTTCAACGGTAGACCGGGACGTGCCATGAAATCGTGGTTTCTTCTTCTTAGAGGTTGTCCTGGTGTTCAGTCAGCATGGTCCGCCACCACTGCATGCAGCACCTGCGCCTCCGCAATCGACAATCACGGGACCGGCCGGATGTATGCATACTTTTCTGGGTGCTCGAACCTGTCCTTCTTGATTGCCATTGCCTTGTCTCGCTTCTTGTCGATCTTGGCGAGCCACTTCTTGTGCTTCATCTCGAGCTTGCTTTGCTTTTTCAGGGCCTTGGGGTGATCCGGGTTGCTAGTGAACATATTCTCAATACGTTCCTTTCTGGCATAATATTTGGCCTCAGCCTTGGCTCTTCTGGCTTCTGCTCTCTTCTCAACTGCAAGTCGACCACTCTCAGACAGCTTCCTTTCATGTGGCAGTGGTGTGTTGGAGTCTTCTCCTTGCCCTGGAGGAGCACCTTCAGGTGCCGGGTATGTTGACTGTTCGGTAGGTTGCCCTACTTGCTGACTTTCAGGATTGTCAGCAAATGGGTCGTTGACGTTGTTGTTCGAGGAAGCCATCTTGGAAGGTTTTATGGACTTTGACGGTTTCGATGAGGCAGCTTCAGTTTCTCTGCGTCTTCTTTTGGCTGCTCTGGCACTTGAGGATGTGTCCAAGTCGGCCCAAGTCGGCCCAACAATGAACATAGAAGGTACTGCAGATCGGTGTAGAACAAAATGCACTGAAGAATGTGCTGAGACTGGGAACGATTGTATGAAAGTGGGTATGATACAAGATGTGGAATAGTTACCACATGAAGACACAATGTGCCAGCAGCTCAAAGTCGAAGAAAAGCCAGTTGCAGAAGTGGGTGGCAGCTGCCATTCAGGGAAGGTTTCTGACACATGGTTTGTTGTACCTTCCGAGTGCCAGCGAGAGACCGTGAAAGCCAACAAAATGCAGTTGCTACTTTCTTCCTGCCGTCAAGTCAAAACGAGAAGGCACGCCTCCCCAATCCACACAATCGATTGTATACAAATGGACATGGCTGTCCTCGAAGACATGAGAGGCACGCTGAGGGCAGCCCGAGCTCAAACTCATGTATGAAGAACAGCCAGATAAGGAGCCACATTGATGGTTCTGTCATCGGTGTATTCATGGCTCACATCTGACATGGTGATCGTGATACGCATATCTCACTTCCTAGCAAGTATGAACTAAGCCTTCGTTTGGCATGGTTTCCAGTACGCCGTGTTCCGATCCTTTCCCCCGAACTTCAGACTTCGAATCCGACTTGACATGCCAATGCTGTGCCATGACCAGACCTTGTAGCTTGAAAGGTCGTCGACCACAAACTCATAGTGTAAATTCTAGCCGGTTTCCAGCATAGTCCCGTGCAAAGAATCTCTTGGGAAACTCTGCAGAAGCGTTACGGCCATTGTTCTCCGCTACCTTATCACATTGAACAGGCGCCCCTTCTCCACCTTCCCTATGCATTTGCCATATCAATTCATGCAGTCGATCAAGCTTGTCTTCTGAGAGTATATTGAAGCATGGATGCCTTGCCGATTCGCTCTGCGCTTTCCAATGAGCTTCATCGAGGTGATGCTGCGAGTTGATGTGTAGTTGCTGACCACTGCTGCCAAGATCGAACCATGCTAGATAGGACTGCTTCGATTTTGGTACAGTGGCTTGTTTCAAACCAAGGGTGCCGGCGTAGAATCGCACAGCAAGCTGGAGAGTTTGAGGAGGCACCAGAAGATTGACATGATGCCAGCCCGAGATCAATGATTCTGCTTCGGATGTCTGGCTTGCCTGATCGCTCATGCTGCTTGCACTGGAGGTTGTGGCCGACATGTTGCGGTGAGGTGTGTAAATGGCGATCGTGGAGATACTGGACTTTGGTAAGTGATGCTAGATTGATTGGAGGTCAGGAAGTAAGCAGTGTCAGCAGCACGCGACTCCAAGATCAGAATACCGTTGCATGGAAATATAATTCCTGCTGTTCAATGTTTTCCGTTTTATGCAGCGATGCGTTTCTGCACCTCGTCACGGGTCCATTTTAACCACATGAGAGGCGCCTCCATAGTTGCGTGGGACACTTGTCTGGGTGACGTCCTGGCTGGAGCCAATCCTGTCCCACCAGAAGCACTACTAGTACTGGTACAGTATCTTGTTGACCAGGATAGCCCCTTGCGGGGAAGTGCTGCCGAGTTCAGAAAATCGATGTTTGGACTTGTTCTGACCCGCAGACGAAGAGAAGCATCCAATACTGTGTGGTACGTCCTCAGCCTGTCCAATCGAAACTCTATGGACCTCGCATCACACCGAGATTGTGCGTATTCGCTATGGTAGGGCCAATGACGAAGTGGAAAGGGAGCCTCAACAGTGACATGCAACGCAGAGGAGCAGCAGAAGTCACTCTGGGATACGAGGCTTACGGTTTGTGGACGGAAGTCCTTGATCAGCTCACGTCACTCAGCGTGGGCCCTAACACCCACGCTATCCTCGGATATGCAGCAGCTCCCACACCTTTCAGGCACACGTCCCACGGAACGTGGCTCCTAAGCGAAGACACTACGCCTTTCGAGCCCTAGCCAGGCGGTTTGCCCCACATAGACCAAGCGCCGGCCTCACTCCCGCCAATTAACTCTTTGTTGGACACCTCAGAGTAAGACGCACGTCAAGAGCAGGACTATCACAATGTTCTTGTTCCGAAACCGAAGCTTGCATTGCACAAACGTTTGATGGGCTTTGCGCTACAGTGTCCGTCCGACAAGCTCTCCTGTGAGGTTGCACAGCCTTTGGAATCTGCAAAGTAGTGAAGCAGCTCTGAAGGCTAAGGGAATGATTGCTAGCAGAACATCACATATGATAAGCTGTCGTTTCACTCGTTACAGTACACAGCGAGTTCCAGGGGGTATTAGCCTATAGTATCCTGCCTTAGGCTTGACGTCATGATACTTGGTACATCTTAGCTTTCGCTAATTTGATAGAAAACCTCAATAACCGGTTTATTTCTATGTATTGCACAGTATAAAATGGCTATAACTCGAAGCTAATTTAAGAATAAGAGGAAGTATAGGCGTCTTAAGGGTTATATATCGCTATAGAAGCTACTACTCTCGCCTTAGAAGCCCTATAAGGGTAGTACTATAAGTAAGGTACGTAAATTAGCCCTTCTACTTATAAAGCAAACCTATAACACTAAGGTTACTAACGAGAAGCTGTTTAATAAGTGTAACGTTAGCTATACGAAGGGCTATCGTATACTTAAGTCTAGTAATATCCGGATTAAGAACGGCCGTAAGAAAAGCGGTATAAGACGGCTACTTTAAGACCACTAACTCGAAGCTATTAAAATAGTAGAAAACTCGGCCTTCCGCGAGGCTGTAGTCCCCTACGACGATATTATAAGCCGACTCGGTATTTATTAAGCCTCTATCCGTACGATATAGCGTTGTATAAGGGGACGAGGCGTACGCTAGTATATTACTACTTAGATAAAGATAATAACTGAATCTTAGATTAAGAAACGCGTAGAGGAGGCTACGAGAGTAAAGGAGGAGCCTATTAAATATTACCGTCGGTTCGTTTACCTCGACGAGTTCGAAGTAGGGAGAGAGCCGGCGAAGAGGGAAAGCGTTTATCGTCGCTGAGGCAAGCTAGCTCGAAACGATAAGAATAAGATTTAATAGAAAGCTCGTTAAGATATATAGTCCTACTATTATATTATTATAATTTATTATAACGGTATACTATAGATTTACCGATATAATAGGAAGAACGATAACGATAAGCTATAGCTAGAAGACTTTACTAACTACCTTAAAGACGTTTACCTAAAAGATCTAGCGTATAATCCCTCGCTACCGATCTTCCTCGATAATAACTAGGCGCACGGTATATTAACGATAGAGACGTATAATAAGGCTTATAAGCGAGCGAAGAAGCTAAATCTAAGTATTATAAGTAATAAACCTAACTCTCCGGATCTTAACTCGGCTAAACGTATTATTCGTATAATAAAATAGCGTATTAAGTCGTAGTAACGTAGTTAAAAGGCCTCGAATACAGCTTAATTAGATAGGATATATAGAACTAAATAGGTAGAGCTAATCCTAAATAATTAGGAGCTTATTCGTCGGTATATTAACGACCTACTCGTACGATACGAAGAGGTCTATAAGAGGTAGGGTTATATACTAGTAAATTAGCCTATTACGCCTCTCGCTCCTAGAATAAGGCGTATAATAAGATTAGGTTAGGCTACTTAGTAGTAAAATTTATTAAAAAAAAGAAATTAAAAACGTCCCTTTAATCTCTTAGTAATTACTCGCTCTAAGACTTAGAAGTTAGGCTTAAAATACCCTAAACTGAGTCTTTAAGTAAGGAACCCCTAAGAACTAACTAGGAGGTCGTTAAGTGTGAATTTCTATAGGAAAAGGTTAATATTAGTCTTGGTATTAAAGAGGGAAGGGGGGGGAGAGAAAGGGGAAAACTTACTTAATTTTTTTAGTTGGATAATTAGTTATATTAGTTAGTTAAACTGGTGACTTTTAGCAATTAGTAATGTACAACTACTAGACTACCGATACTTACTATTTTGTGCCCATTATAAGGTGAATTGGTGACCTTGTTGAATATATAGTGAAGGGGGGTCTAGTAGGCGTGGACTTGGCGAAATAATCTGAGATGTACCAAGTATCATGACGTCAAGCCTAAGCCCTTTGTGGCTGTTGGGTGTCATGTTGTACCATTAGACGCTTCTTACAAATCACTCAACTTTTGAGCTGTCTCCCTTCGCCGACGCATGCGCAGTACTGACCCCAGTCATATCATGGCTTTTCCCGTCAGCCTCTTTCGCCTTTTCTCTCCTCCGTTGCCGCCGCGGATTGGTAGGTTTGTAGCTCTCGTTGAAGTTCATAACTACACCCAAGAACCGCAAATCAACATCAGGCTGATGTGCAAGATCATACAGAAACGCATTGATGCGCACGTGGTAGTCGTTACTTAGTTCCGCCATCCGCTTGCGCATGCCTGTCAGGAGTGTCGTGTCATCGCCTGTGTTCGAGGGGAGGAGCATCGGGGAGTCATTGTTGGCGTTATCGTCGGACATTGCAGAGTACCGGTCTTCTCGCTGTGCTATGGCGGGCGTGGATGCTCGGGAGTTGAAGTCCTTCTCTGTTATGCCCCATTTCCCGGCTGCAGTGCGCTTCTCGATACGTGCTGTGAACTGTTGTCGTTTCGTATATTCTGCTACGCTGAAAGAGTATAGAGACTCGACGACTTCACGGTAGTTGAGCATGCATTTTAGCATGTTATGTAGCTGGACTAGAAACCCATCTTCGCGCTCGGCGCTGGAGGCGAGCAGACCTTTTTGTACGATTGTGTTGACGTACTTCGTGTGTGCCTCTATCAGGTCATCTAGTGTCGCGTCTGGTTTATGGATCGTCCTCTGTAGGGTCTCCCATGATGACTCAATGACCTCGAAGAGGATGTAGTACTGTAGTTGATTGACAAAGTGTACCATTTCGGCAATGAGACAACGTGCATTCTTCCAATCACTTCTGAGCTTCTCGTCGACTGCGGACGATGCGAGCACTCCGCGCGCGCCAGTCATGCATTTCCGCCACGTACTGTTGAGTGAGTACTCCACCCGCTTCACACGGAGCATAACGTTGAAGATCTTGAGGTATTGAGTGTTCGCCCATTGGGTAATGACCACATCACAGGGGGGAGAAATCTTGTATTCTAGAGTGAAGCAGTCCCAGCCTGTGTCATTGCGGTTTAGCTCGATCATTCTAGCATCGAGGCGGCGGAGGACCTCAGGATCGTCGTACTGGGCATTGCTGTGACGGACTGCGTGTTCGAGTTGGGAGGTAAGATTATGTCTATACTGAGAGTGGGCAGGGCGGTCAAGATTCGGCGCCAGGGACTCGACTAGGAGATCAATGAAGTCGCCTTGGGAAAGAAGCAGGTACTTCTTTAAGGCCTGGAGGTGTGTTTGCAGCAAGAACTTATGGGACATGAGGTAGGTCAGACGGGACATGGTGCTTTGATAGGCGGTGTCAATGCTGGCAGAAAGGTTCGCGTGTGAGGTATTGGCGTAGTCGAGGGACTTGGAGTTCGTTTGGGAGTACTGGATCACCCAATCGCTGTCTCCACAATTATGTCGAATGAAATTGAGGGATTTGCCGATCAAGAATATCTTCTTCGCGAAGTCGGGGGATATGATGGACGGGACTAGGTCTGCTTGGAGTTTGTATTTGTCTTCCCAGATTGATGTGGCTACCCTTCGAGGATCGACGTCAGCCTTTGAGTTGGGGTCATTCTCAGCAACGAAGAACTCGTGATAGGGGTCGACTAGCTCCCCATCGTAGATCCAATGCCGGAGCATGTCGTAGAAGGGACGAGCGACGTGCACCAGTAGTCTCTCGGCGAAGCCGGCCACGAAAGGATCACCATGTGACGACAGGAGGCTGTGAATAAGAGTAATAATCTGGCCTCCTCGTTTCTGTTGAGAGTCCTCAACAATCAAGGCCATGAGACGCAAGCCCATGGTGGCATCTCTTGTCCAGATTACGCATCTCTTCAAGGTAACGCCAGCAGCGCGTACACCATTCTTATTATCCTCACCTTTCTCGATAGCCGTCAGAGCCCTTCTAATTTCTCCTTCCAAGGTGGCGACCAGTCCGAGGTAAGATCGTAGCTCACCGCCGATAGCAGCACGCAGACTCTGATTGACCAGACCACCGTCTTGAGAATTGACAAAGTTTGAGAGTGTTTTGTACAGCAAACAAGGTTCGGCGAGTGTGTTCAGAAGCGACAGTATCGGTATAGGCAGATTCGTGGGCAGCTTGACTGCGCGTGCTGAGACGAACTGGTAGCTTCCGGAGGAGAGGCCTTGCATATTGAAAGGCAGGTCCCTGAGCAGGTCAAGCTCCGTGGGTTGGTTGAGCGCGTTCGTCGCTGGTTCGGACGCCCGTCTAGTGCCTTCAGCTGGTCTGTCTCTTTCTGCTCGTGTAGGCTCCAGATCCTTGCTCAGAGGTTTTGGCGGAAGTCGTCTAGGTGATTGGGGAAGTGCTTTGGGCTCCATGGAGCCTCTACGCGAACGCTGATCGCTCTGTTCACTATCTGTATGGCCATCATACTGTTGCTGGACTTTCTCTTTCACGAGCCTCTGCTGGTCGACAAGTGCAAGGGGGCTTCGAAGGCCATTATGGGGCTTCTCTTCCTCGGACAGGGAGTGTAGTAGGTACAGAATGCGCCACTTCTGATTGAGCACTGGCATAGACAAAAGCCTCGAGTAGAGATTGCTGAACCTGGCGGCCTTCTCAGGAGAAGCATTCTCCCTCAACAACTTCCGTTTGATCAGGTCTTGTGCAGAATTGACATCTGGCGGCGCATCATCCTGGCCAGCATGAACGGTTTCGGTTGCATTCTGTATCAGGCCGTCAAGCCATCGCAGAGTCTGCTTGTCGTTGATAGTCGAAGGGTCCACGGGCAGGAAACTGTCGAACAGCTGCGCGAGTGCGGTATCAATGCGGCTCATCCGGTGTTGATCGCCCATTGCGAGGGAGGTGGCAGGGCTCGTTGACGTCTTCGCATTGCATATACCGACTACAACCAAGCCAGATTAACTCGCATCAAGAGCTCAAGTGCGCCGGCGAACACCAGATCCAAAGTAAACAGTAGCCAACGCGTGCCTGCCACATGGCACAAGCACAAACACACGCACAACGCGTCAGAGGTGGGCTGCCGGGACAATGAGGCATCAAGGCAGGCAAGTCAGACGCTAATCTAAGGCGGGTCTCCCTGCAGCATAAAACGGTCTCACAACTCCAGTATCGTCGTTCTCTTCCTTCAACAAACTGAAATATCCTTCGTATTCACTCTATCTTTCACAACACCATGATAGCCGGAGGGGAAATCGAACGGAAAGATTGAAGATGATAGTCCAGCTTACCTCGAGTACTCCTGCTGCAACCACAAGTTGCGGATCATGGAGGGTTCGTAAATTTTCGGACCAACACACCAATTTCATGGCTTACGGCCCTCATCTGTAGATGAAGCATGCAGCGTCGTCGCAGATTGTAGCAATACATGATGGTCGATGGCCAAGGTTCATCACTCTGCCCGATTGATCTTTCGTCGTTCTATTTCATGCTCTGTGCTAGTGAAAAGCCGAGATAAATCCTTCGACTATATGCATGGTTGCCAGTCTTGATAAGTGCAAACCCGGATGTGCCTGCACTCTCAACACCGCGCATCCCCCAAGAAAACAATATACGCTGCTTTGCTACATTTTGCGTTTTCTCGCCAGAGCCAATAAATGCGTCTTTCTATATAGGATGTCGATGCTTCGTGCACTGCTACTACCTAGTACCAAACCACTAGCGCGACTGCCGTGACTTTTTCTCCTTCTCAGCCCGAATCTTCAACCAAATACCCGAAGATCCCACGAAGATACACCGAGCTTGCTATCGAGCTTCACATCCAGCGATGGCAGACCAGGCAGTTTCAGGTGGTCAGTCGGTATACCCTATTCCTCCAGGTGACTATAGCGATGCCGGCTACCGCTATGAAGACGCACCACCAGCTACAGCTGCGATCCCCCCACCTCCACAGCAGCAACCGATCTATGCCGAGCAGCCTGTCGGTTCATCGCCAGCGCCAGCGCCAGCGCCAGCCTCTCAGTCCGCAGGCAAATCTAAAGGAACTGGCGAGGTGAAGCCACGATTGCGCAAGGCTTGCGACAGTTGCAGTGTCCGAAAGGTCAAAGTAGGCGATCACCCTAAACTCTGCACACCGACAGCATAGCTAACAACCATGTAGTGTGACGAGAGCGGCCCACCGTGCAAGTCGTGCGCTGCCCTCGATATCCCCTGTACTTTCAACCGCCCAAGTCGACGACGAGGCCCTCCCAATAGGCATGCGGAGGCGATCAAGCGCCAACGCCTCGAAGATGGCTCCTACTCCTACGACCCCATGGCTCAGGCTCAGGCTCAGGCTGCCACCCAAATGGCTGCTTCACCGACACGCGACGCCGCTTATGGACTGGCTGCGCTTTCAGCACCTATGCCTCAGCAACTGTCAGCTGAGATGATCTGTGATCTTGCCACCCTCAACATCCTGGTTGACGACTACTTCACCTACATCCACCCTCTGATCCCCATACCTCACGAGCCGACCTTCAGAGAACAGCTGAGGAGAAGAGACGATTTGAGAGACAGAACTTTCCTAGCCTTGCTCGCCGGCATGATCGAGACTTTGGTCACATCTTTCCCTCGACGAGTCAAGCAGGTATTCGCCTCCCCAGAAGCAAGAGCACAGTTTCCCCATGCCAGTGCTCTGATTAGCAGATGTCATTCCGTCTTCGCTGAAGCACGAGGCAAAGGTTTCATCGATCGAGACGACCTCAACCTGTATGATGCCTGCGGCAGCTACATGGCTGCCATCTCCTTCGCCTACATGTTTGACCTCCGCCGCTGGCGACTCTATTGTAGCGAGTGCGTCGCCATTCTGCGCACACTGAACCACCAGAAAGCTGATGATGTGGGGAGCTACGATCTTGGCATCAACCTGGTCGACCGACAAATCGGCCGCCGCCTCTTCTGGCTTTGTTTCGTTGGCTCCATGGCCCTCCGTCAATTGGGCAGCCGAGATTCCGACATCATAATGCCACACGCCCATTCCGAACCCCTTCCACCCATGCCTCTCGAGGTCGATGATAAATACATCATGCCCGGTCAAATTCTTGGCCAACCACACGATGAGATATCCGAGATAATTGGCTTCAACTACAACATCAAGATCTACCGTGCTTTCTACGCCATGACAGCACTAGAAATGGCATTTGGCTCCGATGTGCTCTTCGACTGGGACCGCCAAAGAACGTCTATCCGCAACGCCATCCGGGACGTCAAAGGCATTACAAAGGACGTGCCACCTGAACTGCGGCTGGAGAGGAGACAAGATCTGGGTGACTGGCCACCCCGCCAGGACGAAATCGGTGAATACAGCCATCTGTTCAACGGTCGACGCGATCCATCGGTAGATCAGCTTGGCCTTCTTCCCGTCCATGATCCTCGACGTACCTCGCCCTACCCGAGGAGGGTCGTTCAATTCGAGATGCAAAAAGCAAACATCTATGCCACGCAGCTAGCCACCCGTAGCTATTTGGTTGAGCGTTACTGGAATCTTTATGAAATTCGCGAGCAGGAGAGAGGCTCACAACAACTTATGTCGGACGGCAAGTCATCAGTCCAATCTTCCCCTACCGTGTCATATCTGGCTACCGGCTTCGAGGGTCGATTCCAACCACCACGATCAGCGCATACGCCTTCCGACTCTTTGGGCGTCGACGAAGGTGAACAGCAGATGGCCATCGAACGTGAAGACATCGTTCGAGACATGGCACGTCTGCTGAAATCAGTCAATCAAGTGAACATGGAACCAAACGGACATTCTTTTGTGAGTACATCGGACCTCTTCATCACCTCCTACATGCTAATGTCCTATTTCTAGTGCCATAAAATCCGACAAGTAGCATCAACCCTCCTTTCGCAAAATCGATCGCTAATGTCCCGCATGCCTACACTTGACAACGACGAGGTCCAAGAATACCTCAGAGGCTTCATTGATATTCTCGCCAGACTCGAACGTATTGGATCCTCGCTCACAAAGGGTGGAGACCCAGGCTTCAGTCCTGACACTAGCACCGACCAACCGCAATTCCAGAGTGGAGGGCAGTATCAGATTGGCCAGCAAATGCCGCAAGGACAAGGACACCTTGCCGGCATTAGCGCTTACGCTGGTCAGACGCAGGAAGAGATCGAGGACGAGGAACTGGTTCAGTGGGCAAGTCTGAAGCAGCACCAGGAGAAGTTTGTGATGAAGCATGAGGGTTACCTCGCACTCTAGAAGCTCGTCAACGATGCGTGACTCTACGGTGCTTCCAAGGAGGAGGCAATAGACGGGGTGGTAATCAAGAACCACGAACAACTTCACCACGTATCAAGTGGGACGCGGTACGCGGTACGCTCGGACGGGGTGAGACATGAGCGAGTTGCTGTCAATGGGGAAATGAAAGTATAGAACAATTATCTGTACTACTGCTGCTGTATAGTCTACCGGCAACTAGTTGGCCCCTAGAATTGGGGGTCCTAACAGGAATATGTTCTACATTTGATTAGTTGTACCGAAACCACCATCACCGTGTGAGGCGTTCAGAGACCTGTAAGTTAAGCAGATACCTGCAACGGGACTACGAAGATAGTAATTATCAATTGCTTCAAAACAACACTATGTGAGCGTACAGTGCCTGTGACGGTGTTTCGTGATTGTAGTCTATTTTCCAGATTTTTCATGTAGAGCACCACATAAATGATACCGTTTATTCTGTTTTTTTGGCTTTCATACATATTTGCGTTATTACTGTCTCTAATTACGCACGCCATGTTTTCTTTTTTGTTCTTTTGGATCTTCAGCCAGGTGTTGACGATGCTATGTGACTCGGGCATTATCCTATCCTTTTATTGCTGTTTGTGCCCTGAGATATTGATAGTTCACGAGATACCAACACCACACTCCAAAACGCTGCATTCTTCGTCGCGTACCACACGAGCCTCGGCTCTAGTCGAACCAGCCAAGGCGTCTGCGACGTGAGCCGGAGTGGGAGCCCGTCGCGGCCGGTGAGTCCTGTCGTGCGCCGGACATCATGTATGGGTCGTCTGTGGGGTGTCGTCGGTTGGTGGAACCGTGGCGATCGGAGACTCCGACGTCGCTGCCGGGAGGGGCGTACATCGATTCTGAGCGGCGGCGGGAGGTGTGGCGATATCTGTGATAGTGGCTGTGGTCGTGGTGATGATCGGGTTGATGATCGTGGTGGTGGCCGTGGGGATGATCGTGGTGATGACCGTGATGATCGTGTTGATGATAATGAGGTTGTCGGTGGCTGTGATGGGTGAAATCTCTATCGCCGTGGTCGTGCTGGGCATTGTGTCTGGGTTGATATTCCTCGTCGTCGTA
>Ga0210040_10002795_pt1 | contig 24212 bp, 14 predicted proteins | sample CryGeyCG12114_NA_FD_185462 | JGI IMG/M metagenome (GOLD analysis project Ga0210040, IMG submission 185462) | Groundwater microbial communities from aquifer - Crystal Geyser CG19_WC_8/21/14_NA (SPAdes) (version 2) | ecosystem: Environmental > Aquatic > Deep subsurface > Groundwater | place: USA... | reverse complement strand
GGGGGGGGGGGGGGGGGGGGGGGACAGGAGTGACTTTCCGAACACCACACCGAGGGCACGAGGGAGCTGTAAATGTGTCATTTGTGGCGGACGTTTGCTATTTTCTCTGAGAGAAAGGCTGTGCGAAGCAAAAGTATTGCCAGCGAAGGCTCCCCCACGATCCGTTTGAATCACCATGGAATTTCATAATTGGTCCATATGACTAATGCATGTTGCTATTTCAAAGTATTTAGATGACAATCAAATCTAAAAGCAATTGCTTCCGACAAATTGTGAACAGTTGTATTCTGATCACCGAGACCTTTCTTTGACGTATAATAGTAATAAATATAATATAATCGGTATATTGGGGTTATTCCCGTAATGTTTCCAGTATTCATATTATTGCATGAGTCGGTTCTTGCTATATATCTGGTTTTACTTTTTCATTTCGTCCAGGGATTTGGTCCAGCTGATCACACCATTTCTGTTGGTGTTTTAAAGCGAAAGTTTCCCAGCCTTGAAATTACTTCTTCAAAAGAGGGATACTAAAATGCATCTAAAACTTCAGATATGAATTTAGCCTGCAGCTTATTCAACTCACAATATCCCAGTCAACGCAGCCTTAATGATTCAATATGATTACTGATTACTGATTATACATAGAACACCAGTGTAGAAGACAGAAAGAGTGGATCGGTTGCATAATCAAAGCTTTGCTGGCAAACTATAATTCACAGTAGTTTTTGCCAGTTCACAATTCCCTTCCTGTTAAGATTTGTTTGCCAACTTGACTGAAGTAAGCATCTGTTCAATTTGCCTTTAGAATTTGATTTGTCTGCCAATTTGACTGAAATAATCATCAGTCCAATTTGCCTTCAGAATTAGATTTGTTTTCCAATTTAACTGAAATAATCATCAGTCCAATCTCCAGAATTTCATATGTCTGCTGTTGTGTTGGACTTGAATGTATATTGTTTATAAGGAAGGTGTTTAACTGCAATAATTGTAACCTTGTCCGACTGTTGCATTTTTTCTTGTTGATAAAGAAGACAATAAAAATGGAATATATTTCAACTAAGCTTGGCAACTGCTAATTCGGCTTGCTGGGCTGAACAAAATTTGCATTAAAATGGCATTATTGCATGCTTGCATTCTTATTCTGTATGACATAAGCATCGATATCCTAATATCTTAAACAATTTATTTTACTGCAGCAATCAGCATTTTAAGGACTGGTTAACTGTATGCGGCATATATATTTCTATGGACTGATCATATATAGGTGGATTACGATAAAATTCTGACTGACTGACAAAAAGATCTCTCTTTAATGTGCTTTTCAGTTTCTGCTGGAATTGATAGTTTGTTTCAAGTAGACGGACACCGCAATAACAATTCAACATTTTCATAAAAATACGATTTGAAAGTGCTTATTCACACTACATAACGCTTCTGACTAGCTTAATGTAAAATGTGGATCGTATGGTCTGTAGCAAACGATTATTTTTTTCTAATCGACAAACGGAAAGTAAAGTAACCAAATAGTAGCAATCGTAGCTTTGTCGATGGATTCGATGTTCTTGGTTGTGTATATATCATAGAGTAAACAAACGTAGCGCTAAAAGATAAAATATGATAAATCTAATTTTACTCAACCTTTAATGAATAGGAATCACTTTGTACTTCGTAGTAAATTTAAAAATGTTATTAGCATAGTGTAATGATACAGTTTATGGTAGTGAAGCATATTATATAACACTGAAGTAAACCCCGCATTGAGGTTCCTTAATTAGTTCATCTATTCGTTGGACCGTTGGATGGAATGTGGAGGAATGGCTCATAACAAATCAAAAAACAGAAATCAAAAAGCTTCCAAACTGGGTTACTGTTAGCTGTTTATCATACACTCCCCTTTTCTCCACGGTACGTAGGGCTGCAAAATTGATCGAGTATATTATAATTAAAAAATCACAAGTGCTTTATCGTGAGCAAAAAATTGAATAGAGGTTGCTTCTTTTCGGATGAACGATTTATTTATTGGCTTTTCTGTACTGCATAATAGGTACGGCCCAATCTGAGAGTTTGAAGAATTAAGAGTCGTGTGTTTCTCCGAAGATGAGTGATGGGAACAAACCAGACCGTTCTACTGGGAAAGATGATAAAGAAAATTTTGAACAGTTGGTTCAGGAAATTGAAGCTCTTGATACATACTGGGGCCCCACTTTCAGGTAAAGGCTAGTTCAGGCAAGCCAGCCTGCTATTCCACTCTACGTAGGAATAGGGTATGCAAATACTGGGTTGGGAACTAAAAATTGGAATCGACTGTCAATTTGCTTGGAGTACTATATCTCGACTTATGTTGATAGAAAAAAAATCCAAAATTTTAAATTGCAATTGAACAAATCATTGTTAAAAATTAATTGTTACAGCTGTAAAGTACACGTCCACTTGCATAGTGTCTGTTGTCTGTAACACAGGCACGTTTACCTTACACCATCTACGTAGCTCCGCCTTTTAAACTTCCCCGTTTAGTTTTCAGCATAATTTCTGCCGTTTTCAAGTCCAAGGGTCTCCCAACTGTTAACGTAATTCGTAGTTGGCTTGTCTAACTGGAATAAGATGAAGACGTATATTTAGATTATGGAATGATGCCGCTGGAATGGTAAGCTGTTTTAATTTATAGTTGTGGTTTTTTTTGTTACAGATCGGTGATAGAGAATGGCAATCATCAGAAGTTCTTGGAATTTTTAGAACAGAGGATACGATCTCATGATAAAGACATCGAGAGATTATGTAATGCACATTACCAGGGTTTTATTGACTCTATACTTGAGTTGCATAATGTGCGAGAGGAAGCGAAAGAATTAAAGGTAGTGCTACGATGCCATGTAGTCGTCGACTTGGCGGTTTGTTGAATTTTTGCTGATTCGAAAATGGGTTTTGCATTACAGGGAAGGATATCTTCAATGGACAAAGAACTACAATGTGAACTTCAAGAAGTGCTTCGCAAAGGAGAGGAAGTTGCCAAAGCTAGAAAAGTAGAAAATAATATTCTTAGTACAATGGAGCAGTTGGAGCTATGCCTTCCTGTGTTTAAAATGTATCAAAAACTTCAAAATCAGTTGGACAGCAAACGGTTTGTTGAACGACCCACAAGGTTTTTTTCTGATTGTTATTATGTGCTGTATTTTTACTTAGATTATTCTTTACAGGTACTACCCAGCATTAAAATCGTTAGAGCAATTGGAACATACGTATCTACCACAGGTTTCTCGCTACCGATTTGCAAAGCATTTCCAGGAAAATATCCCAAAGTATGTTTTGTTAGTATCTCATTTCCTACATTTTTTACTGATAAGAGGTGCGCATGTTGATACTTAATTGGATTCTCCAATATAGATTCAGAGATAAGATTCAAGAATCTAGTATGTCTGAGCTGAAAGATTTTTTGGAGAATGTTAGAAAGCATTCGAATAGGATTGGAAGAGTTGCTATGAAACACGTGAGTCCCTAATTTAAGGAAATCGCTTTTTTTTTTGTCCGCATGATTTTTTTGTTGGTATTTATTCGCAGACTACAGAGCAGCTGGACGTAGACCATGATGTACCTGGACAAAGAAAAAAAGTCATTCCCCCTCCGGACATGTTTTCTGGTAAGAGTTGAAATTTTTAGTCTTCATAGACTTTCAGGGCATGATAAATGATTTCTTATAGGTTTCATGCATTCCAAATGTTAATGTCGATTCACAGATGATCAAGAAAAATGTTCAACGGAAGATATTGAAGAAGGATTGAGTGCTCAAGATCTGGTTGATTTTTCTCCACTGTATAGATGTCTGCATATTTTTACTGTATTGGGGGACAAACCAAAATTTGAAAACTACTATAGAAAACAACGGAAAGAGCAGTCTAGTTTGGTGCTGCAAGCAGTTTCTAGTATGGTATGGAATCTTAATGAAAACTAAAATGAAGATATAGGAAATGTTAATCCCTCGAGTTCGTAAGTTTTTTAATATAGCAATGATAAAAGTTTGGTCGGAGCCAGGAATCGAACCCGGATAGTTTCGCTAACATGAGATAAAATAATAAAATAACAATAACAAGATAAAAGTTTCCCAAACTTTTATCATTGCTATATTAAAAAACTTACGAACTCGAGGGATTAACATTTCCTATACATATTTCAGTTCGTTGGCCCGATTTATAAAATGAAGATATTTGTTTGTTTTTGTTAATTCGTTTGTTTGTGGTGGGGGTATACTAATACTTTGATTTAATTAAACAGCATGAAAGTCTACAAGGATATCGGGACTACTTTCACTCAATTGTGGGTTTCTTCGTAATTGAAAATCACTTGTTATACACGACTAATGGATTAGTGACGCAAGGCCTACTGGAGGAATTATGGAGTGCTTCGGTTGTAAAAATCGCTAATACGCTTAGAACCCATGTGGTAAGTTTTCTCTTCGAATGCATCTATAAAAATAGTGGCAAACAGCTCAAAAACCTGCTTATGTTGCAGAAACTAGAAGCATTTGTTTAATGGCGTTTCTTAGCAGACTCCTAGCTGACCCGTTAACTAACTTGCAAGTTTGTGAGCTGTAATTTAAAATTAAATTTTGTTTTTACGTAGTCATACTGTACGGATGCAGATTTAATACTTGATATCAAGAACATTATCATGCTATTTAGCAACACATTAGCGGTAAGTTTTGTTGTTAAGACCAGTCCATTTTTAGTTTATGTTGTTTAATGACTGCTATGCTTAATTTGTAGCCGACATTTCTATATGTTTATTACATTTTTGACCTCTTAGAATTATGGGTACAACGTCTCACAGCTGTTTTTGACCTTACAAGATATTAGAGAGCATTATACGGATGTGTTGATGCAGAGGTGTGTTCATTCCTTTCGGGAAATTTTTGATCAAGATACTTATCATCCATTGGAGGTAATTTTTGCTAACATTGGTTTTATATCTAAGAAAATTAACTAAACTTTCTAAGTTCAATTTATTGCGTTCAATTCTAGGTTAAAAACCTGACCGAGTATGAAGGCGTGGTGAAAACTTTCCCTTATAGAGAGCCTTTACTGGATAGCACATTTCCGCAGAGATTTCCTTTTTCATCTATGGTTCCAAGAGTTTATCAACAAGTGAAAGAATTTGTCTACGCTTCTCTGAGGTATACGGAGGAGCTGAACCTCAGTCAAACAGAAATGGACGATATGTTACGCAAATCTACAAATATTCTATTAACCCGGACTTTGAGTGGCTGCCTTACAACCTTAATTCAAAAACCATCTATATCTCTCCTTCAGCTTATTCAAATTACTATTAACACGAACTATTTAGAACATGCAAACTCATATTTGGAAGATTTTATTACTACAATAACAAGGTAAACCAGATTACCGGTGATTCCGTTAATGCGTGTGCTAAGTCTCTTTTTTGTGTGAACATAGAACTTCTACCAAAGATGTTTCTCACAAGGCCGAACTGCAAGGCAAATCTATGTTCAAAGATGCTCGAGCTGAAGCTGAGGAGCAAATCTATGAGAGATTAAAGGCAAAAATTGATGAAAGTTTTGAGCTATCCAAATATGATTGGACATTATCTGAACCACAAGGAAGGGCTTCCGATTATATTTTTGGTCTAGTAGGATACTTGCAATCGATATTTTTAGCTTTTACTAATCTCCCAGTAAGTATGACGATTATAAAATCGCTTCCGTTTTTAGATTCACGTGGATATAATGGTGGTATAATTTTTCTCGACCGATTCTATGTTTTCAGACTAAAGTTGCGCGTACTGCATGTGTTGCTGCTTGCCAACATATCAACAAAAAGTTTCTTTATATGATACTGGATGATGAAGAAGTGAAACAAATATCTCTGGGAGCATTGAAGCAATTGGATCTTGACTTAATTCAGTGTGAACGTAAGTTATTGCTCAATGCAGTACATCGACTTTAATATTAGCGTGATTTTCAGCGTCGAGAAGAATAGTTGGTGCATAGTAAATCTTCTCTCGCTTCATTTTTTACAGAATTTGCATCGTCGGAACCGGTGAAAGGCTTAGATGCTGGTCTTTTACTTGAGTGCTTTACGGACATTAGACAATTGTTAGATTTATTCAATCAGTGTGACTTCTCTGCCTATTTTCATGATTTCGGAGAAAGAACTTCCAAATATCCTAGAGTGACACCTCAGTCTGCGATTCGGCTGTTGGAAAAGTAATTTTGAATGCAACTAAAAAATACTGCATCAAAGCTATCAAATCACTAACTTGTATTGGTGCGTAAAAATGTTTAATTATTTCAGAATTCGTGAAGCCGATCGTGATAAGAAAAAGATTCTCTCCGTTTTAAAAAAAGATGAAAGAGACAAGAAAAAGCTTCACGAAACCATATTGAAGCAATTAAAGGAACTGCCTCAAAATGTACAGTAGCGTGTAATGAACAATCAGAGTATTTAGTTTTCGTAATAGAAAGCGAGCCAAAGGTTAGAGTAGAGTTTGATCGTTAAGTGCATAAACAGTGCTTTATTAGCAAATAAAGATAATGTTAGTTAGTTTTAGTAGGACTGAGGCGTCAACGACAATTGGACTGAATTAGTAATCAAATTGAAAATGATTTTTTGTAATCTGCTAGACTGTGGCTGCATCTTTTAAAAATCCTTGTATATGATCACATTCAGAATTCAACTACTCAACTCATATCGTAAATTTCTTTCAGCCAGTATTTAGATAGATGAAGACGTATTTATTTTGAAAAGGTATAGATGTGCTGAGAAGATATTAGATCAATATTTTTGGTTTACTAACGATTATCTCAGCCAGTAAAACACATCACATTAAAGGTTAATCTCAGTAATTGGTCACCCTCCAATCGCAGTAAACTACGGTTCAGTCTTTTATCGCAGTAACTTTTAAGATTGCAATGAATTTAAATACTTTATAGTCATTTTTTTTCAATTTTGTAAAACATTTTGCCTTTTGTTTTTTTTCTTCCGGTGTGCTATATTCAATTCATTAATTCATTTGCATTTACATATATTCATTTCACTTTGCCTTTTTATTTGTTGCTGTAGTGAACTTTTTATTTTTACTGTAATGAACTTACTGATGATAGATGATCAGTTGCTGTGATAATCCGTTGCGATGATGTGAGATAATCGGACACCAACATTTGTATATCTGAAGCAATTGTGTTTTGTTTACCATTAAATCTAACTTAACTTATAAATGTAAAATTACGTTTGCAATTATGTTATGTTGAAAGCATAATCATTTCTTACTACTTGCAGTGTTATGGAATACTTTTGGATTTTTTAATTTTATAAGTTCAATTTTCATTTAATTATTAACAAACAAGTGATGAAGATGAAACTATAAATACTTAAACATTATTTCAGCTTCGCATTGCAGACTATACAGATATTGTGTGCGTATTGCGAAAAACGTATAGTTGTATAAATGTTCATAAAAATAATGTTTTGAAATTCATTTTTCAATTTATTTGGGTCTTATAAAAAATTTCATGTTGACTTTATAACTCGTTTGTACTATAATTTATTGTTTGTTCAGTTTTTTGGGTTGTTTTTCTTTTGATCAACCATCTCGTCAATTTTCGCTTCCATTGCATGGTTTTGTCATATAAACTACAGTTTTATAACTTAAATTCTGAAATTTCGCTTTGTTGATTGTATGTTTGCCAAATTAAATTATTCTGAATGATAAAAAAATCCAGCTATCAGAAAACACAAAATAAAATATCAAGTAGAAATTGCTGCTTCGTTCTCGTTCGTTCTTTTTTAATACTAATATTTTTACTAAAATCGCTATAAGTGGGTTACTTCCGTTTCTTATATTAACTTAGCCAAGTTAAACTCAACTATTATTTATCAAGAGTGCTAATTGACATTTAATTGATGATAAGTGCCTTGTTGTGAGTCATACTTGTCGAGCATACTATACTGATAATACAAAAAAAATGGGAGGATAACAGGGCAATTCACCACTCACCGGTTATACTTGGATCCAGTTAATCCAATGGGTGTATGATGATGCTCCTTCGAGTTCTAAAAGTGAGTGTTGTTCACCTGAAGAAGGTCCATTAGATGACCAAAATATTGTGTAACTGCCATCATCATCATACAAACATTGGATTAACTGGATCCAAAAATAACCAGTGAGTAGTCAATTTCCCTGTTTTCCTCTATTTATAAACCCTCACAAGCGTAACTACTTCCTACAAAAAAATTGGATTCCAAATTGTACTTTTCCGTTCCACCCGTATACCTCGAAATAAAAAACAGCGGAACAAAAAACAGCGAAAAAATCACCTCGACAACAAAAAACAGCGAAAGGAAATAATAGCGAAACTTCGTTCTTCTAGCTCAAAAAATTCTACTAAATAAAAAGTTCTATTCAAATAAGGCATGTTCTATTTAATTCTAACCGAGAACTACGACACGACAAGGCTTCGCCCGATATGTAGGAGCTCCGCCCATGCTAGAGGAATATTTCTAATCTGGCCGAGGGGGGTGTGGGGGGAGTGGGGAAGGCTTTTTGAGCACAGGCCGGAGTGCAGAAGGGAGCTGGGAAGGCCTTGGGATCGGAAATCGCCGAAGGCGATTTTTGGCGGGCCTTCCCAGGGTCCTTCAAACGAGGGGTTATGTGAAGCAAAAGTCTTTCCAGCGTCCCCCCACGATTCGTTCGTAGAAAACATTTTACAGTAGACTTCGAGATATTTAGTTTCCATGGATTTTTGTTTCGCTGTTTTTCGTTTCGCTTAGAAACGATTCTATGTTTATTGGTTGAGGTTTACTTTTCTGCTATAAGCAAGGGTTAAAATACCCCAAATCGAAAAAAATCATGATGGTCTCACAACATTGGAAACGAATGTTATTGCATTATATATTGGACAGTTTAGTTTCATTTAGCTAACTAATAATAAACTACACTAAGATTAATTTCGTTATTAAATTAGCATTCAGGAGGTTACCCTCCTACTTTTTGGAAACTCCTATGCCTGTCTCTGCATCTGTAGGTAATTTTTTTACACGCATACAGTAAAGATTTGTTTTTGTAATTAGGGTTTTTGTTTTAGCTCAATGTTGATGACACCATCAAATGATTTTATAGGTTGTCATTGGAAACTTTTTTCCAGCCTAAATTCTTGTTTTGCGTGTTTGTCTATTATCAAGAAAGCTTATCAGTACTAAAATAAAGTTTAATTTATAAAGAACTATTTATATGAAGACTTTATGCATTGAAACAATTTACTAGCTGCCGCATATCCAGGGTTCCACTATTCAGTTTACTGTTACTCCATTCTATATCTGAAGAAAGACTCCAATAATTTTCATGATTTTTTGAAAATGTATGTTTTACAAATTTTATATTTTAAACAGCTTAAACTCTGTTTACTTATATATTTATTATATAGTAATCTACTTCTATGATATTTGCTAGCACCGTTTATTGGAATAAAGGATAAAGGATGCTTTTCAGTGCTGGCGATTGGCGATTTTGTTAAACTCAACGTAGATTCTCACAATCGGAGTTACAAAACATAATGTTTCATTATTAGTTAAACTCCTAAAATGCTAAACATGGCGGCGCGTTAATAATGCTGCATAGTGTATTTTACCGCGTCTTCAATGGTCCTTCTGGTCTGATGTGGAGTTGATTGAAAAAATAAGGCACGAAATTCAAGCTCATGGAAATCGGAACTTTCTCAACACTTGTCTCGCTTAGTGGTTTTCTGGCATACTTCTCGTGTACGAAAAAGTTCTTGTAGTCCTTTAAAACATAAAAGATTAAGTTTTCATACTACTGATTGTTGAATTGATTTCTTAGAAAGAATTCCTCGACTTCAAACTTCGATGGTTAGTCACCTTTTTGATCTTTCCAAATGACTTGCATCGGACACAGCTAATCAGCAAATCAGCTGTTGTGAACATATGTCTATAAATTTGATACATAATTGGTTTTTCGTTCTTCTCATTTAGTTATGTCTCCGGCATATACTATGTACAAATGTAGTTTGGCTTACAAATTTTCGGTGTGTCGATAAGATATACGCGTATGCAAAATAGTACTGATGTATCAAATCCGTGAACCATGACCAAAGTTGTTGAATTGAGTGGTTTTGGAATAAATTTTTAGTCCTCTAGCTCTAGTTTTGTTTAATTGTTCGTTTTTACGGCCAGAAAGTATTAGTGGTGTTAGCATCGAGGAACTATTACTTCGCACTCCGTTTAATTTAATTCTTCATTTATTATTTTTTGCAATAGTGGCAACAATAATATGAGTATATACTCATTATTTCAGGTGGAAAATTGAATTTTTTGGGGAGCTAGGAACAGATGGAGATGGAAGAAGATCCAACAGTGAGCTCCTGCTCTTCTGACGGTGAAGACTTCAACGATGTGTCACCGGTTAGTTTCCTCCATACACTCTTAGCATAAGCAAATCTTTTAAACAGGACGGAATAATTCTTATTCTTTATCATCACAATGTGCTATAATTTTTTTATTTCGATTAGTTGGAAGCCTTGTCTAGGCTTAGACAGCGTGCTTCGACTGTGGACGACTCTTTTTCACCAATTGGTAGTCCGAGGGAAGACTTGAGTGCTTTAGGAGGAAGAAACACGTTTCTGGAGCTGAAGAAGAAACTAGAAGAGGATCAGATAAAGACTAGGTTAGATTACAAATGTTGCTACTATCGTTCTAATGATTAAGCCTCAAATTTTTAATTTTTATTTCCACGTGCTTTTTGTTGCAAAACATCTCTTTTCATTTTAATCGGAATGTAGTATTTACTAGATATAAGAGTCTCCTATTAAAAGAGGATTCCATTTTTTTCTGTACGATCATTCGGATTCCTCTTATTTATAGGTCTGATAATTTGGTTTCGTCGACTTGGAAATTGAAAGATATTGGAAACAAATCCGCTCTTTTGCAAAAATCACAGGAGACAGCGCATCATGTTCCTACGGTATGTTCATATGCTTTTACTTAAAATTGAGCCATTCTTTGCGTCACTAAATTTTGTCCACCATTTCGTCAAATTATGTTTTATTCTTGGTTTTAGAAATTTGAGCTCAAATGCCAAGAATTGTGTAACCAACTGCAAGCAAAAGAAGATATTATTAATGATTTGAAAAGAGCTAACAATGAACATCAAAAAGAGAGAGACCGCTTAAAGGTTCGTACATTTTCGTGTTTATTTTTGTAGCTCGACTTTTCGTGTTTTACCCATTAGTTTTATATTATTACTAGGAGCTAGTAAATGAACAGCAAATGGATATGTCCAATCAGAAAAGTGAATATGCATCTAAGGAATTGAAATTGAAAACTACCATAACGGAAAGAGATATGCATTTGAAGTTGAGTGAAAAAGCTCTTGCAACTCTTGAAAAACAACTTCAAAATGAGAAAGAAAACAGTAAAAAGCTTTCAGCCAACAACTATGCTCTAACAAAAAAGTTAGCTTTAAGAAATTATATACGCCATACTCATGAAAGTTTCTAAAAGTATCTGCCTGATACATGTATTTTTAACAACAGGGTAAAAGAACTTGAGAAAGAAATCAAATGTACCAAAGATTCCCAGACAGAGCTGCTGGAAAAAATGAATACTATCAATTCGGAATTGAAAAATCTCGAGAATGTTATAAGATCCAGTACAATTATTACAGAGGAGTTAAATGAAACAATTGTTGAGCAAGAATTAGAGAGAATGATGGAAGAATTCTCCCAGCATCAAAAAGGCTGTGAAGAAAAGGCTAAAGCGAGTAATGAGTACATTACTCTACTTTGGAAATCCATTGCTGGTGCTGTAAAGAAATTTCACGACTGGAGGATTCAAACCTTGCAACAGGCCAAATCTATACAGGACGATATAGCGTTAGATCATGCTCAGGTAAGAATGTAACAGTTTTACGGATTAATAGATGAGATAGAATTAGGGTGTTTTAAATATTTTTTGTTTCGCAGGATTCCGATATGAACGAAAAAATTATCGATTTAGAAAACAAAATTGCCGAATTAGAGGAAGAAAAAGGAAACATGATGCTACAAAGTATGAACGCAGATGCAGAAATTGGTAACTTGGTCAATTTTGTTTTCTTACATTTTAATTGTTATATATCTTTGTGTATATAAATACAAACTGGAATTAAAATTTTGCAGAAACTCGTATTAGTGAAAGGGACAGTATAATAGAGGAATTGAAAAATCAGCTAAAAATACAGCACGAAGAATTTGTTATCGAAAATCAAAAAGCACAGGCAAAGATGGAGGAGCTTTTAGAGAGGTACTTTTTAATTTTTTAAAGTTGACTTCTAATACAATGCTTGATAATTACATTTACATCTACTGACCACAGAACAAAAACGATTATCTCATTCATGTACTCAAAACCTATGATTAAATGTTCAATGACTATTGTCTTCTAGGGAACGATCAGACAAGCAAAAGCTTTTGGAGACATCATATAACACTGAAACAGAGTTAAACCTCCAGATGACAGGTATTCAGATGAGTACCGAACATGAAAAGCTGGAAGTACAAAGGGAACTGGCTGAAGCAATGCAGCAAATTGCAGAGCTGAAGGCCGCACAACAAGTTTCAGAGGAAAAATTGAAGAAACTCAAATATGCATATGTTGCGAAACTAAAGGCATTGAAAGAGAAATATGAACACGGCGAGAAGGAGAGACTGGCAAGTTATTACTGATGGCATTGCAGAATTATGTTTGTGTTGATTCATTCACTGTGTTTTTTAATGCATTTTATATGACTTTTGCAACATTTTAGGATACATCACCAGCTGACATAAACCACCTGAAAAATAGGTTGGCCGAGCTAGAGGAAGAGAAAGGTAATCTTCTGTTGAATCTGGTTGACAGAGATGGGCAACAAGGTAAATTTTGGCTCTTGCATATTCAATGTACAATTTACGTTTCACATTATCATACTGCAATCTGTTTCGTAGCAATCATATTTAATGGTCTTCTCCAGTCACTTTTCTAAAATACTTGGCCTACCGACCAAGATGCTTGGGTAGGTCTAACATTGACGATCGTCACTGACTCATAATTGAATTACAATTGAATTGCATTTCTGCTTACTAAGTAAGAAAGTTAAAGAAATGCTTTGATAACAAACAATTTATCTCGTCTGTATTAAACATGCAGTATGACATTAAACTTAATTCCTTTTGAAGCTTACAGTTAGCATTAGGGTCTTCAATCATAACTGACTTTTGCGATATTCATAAGTTATTAATTTGTAAAGTTTATTCACAGTCAGTCAAGATCGTCCATGTTCTGAAGCAGAATCGGCCCTATTAATACTTGTTTGCTTATCTAAACTGGTTGCTGGTGGCGTAAGTGTGTACATTACCCCGGGTCATTGGGTGCCTCGCTTTTTGTGCGAATATGTTCAAGAAGTGGACTTTAGCTCAGTTTTGTCAATCAGTGACTACTGACAAAGTGCCAAATTATTTCCTGTGTATGCAGAGCTATAAATTCTCCTGGTTGGTTATGGGTGCATATGCTACTAAAAAGTAACCATGGTCTCATGGATTTAGTAGTTAATGTTTCATGTCGTATGCGTTTAAGATTTCACCTGTTTCGTTTAAATTGTTTTTTTCTGTTAGTTGTAATGATTTATTGAATTTTCGCTTTTAAGTTAATGATTATTTGTGAAAACTTTCATTCAGTTGCCTGTGGTCAAACTTGTTATTTTTTAAACGTTTGTTCTTTTGTTTATTGTGTTTTATTTTCATAGCTAGTTGTATACCTTAAGAATTTGTAGACAACTCAAACGAATTTTCAAGCTAAAACTGCATGGTAGATGATAACTTTTTCTATAGTATGTTTCCATTTTTTATTTCCGTAGTTTACCTTTTTTGGTTTTCTCATTACTCTTGCCTGTGAAATTTCAAATTATGATGCCATAAAGTCCTCCTTTCGTTGTTAGATGGAAAGAAAGAGCTTGAACAACGCGTTGCTCAAAGGGATGAAGAAATTCGTGCAGTTCAGTCTCAGATAGAAGCAATGAGTTGTGCCCAAATTTACGATTCTCAAGAGATGCACAGATTACGCGAGCAGTGTAATGTATTACAACAGCAGCTAAACTTAGCAACAGAAGAGGTGCGTGTAATAGAAGAGAGAAAAAATTTGGAAATTCAGCAGACAATTGATACATATGTCAGCTATTACCAACAAGCTGAAAAAAGAGTTGTAGAGCTGGAGGGAATTGTAGCAGAAAAAGAAAAATATTTGAGTGCATCTGAAGCTTTCACAGCAGCTGCTGAGGAAGAACCAAATTTCTTTGTACAAAGGGAAGTAATGGCGCCACTAGGAGCTGTTTCCGGTCAAGACGTAATTGTAAAGCTAGAATCGCAGTTAGCTGAAAAAATTGACCTTATCAACAAATTAGAGACTCGTGTTTTCGAGCTACAGCAAGAAATGACGAAATTGAATGAGGAAGCTAAGGAATCGAGTGCTCGTGCAGTCGATGGTGAGAGTGATTTCAATTTATAATTATATTACAAGAGCGCAAATTAAAATTTTGTATTCTTGACATTTTGGGTAAAATGTATGCATTGTAACAATTTATATTGGCTTTGATCTCAGATTGGGAAAATCCAATTTCTGAACTTGAGAAACCTCAATTTTCTGATGAAAAGGAACAATTTGAAGCCTTGAAAGAGGCGAAAGAAGAAATCCAACGCCTTAATGAGTTATATCAAGCGACAGAGTGTGCCAAATTAGAACTGCAAAATCAGCTTGAATTACTCCGATCGGAAATAACTGAACTTACTGTGCAGCTAAATTTGGAAACTGAGAAGCTGCAAATCTTGGAAAGTCAAGTTCAAGGAAACAAAATTAATAGTGAACTTCGTATATCACAACTGAACGATCTAATCCTGGAAAAAGACGGAACAATTTCTCGCCTAAATGATGAGAATGAAGAAACCCGGGTTCATGTTCAGAGCGCGTCTTGTTTGGAAGAGCAACTTCGACAAAAATGTGAAGACATTTCTCGTCTTACAAAAGAATTAGAAGCTGCTCGAACTCCGAATGCGATCGGGTTGGAAGATCAACTACAACAGAAATGTGACGAAATATTTCGTCTCACCAAAGAAGTTGAAGAAGCTCGTGTTCATGCTCAACACGCGTCCAGTTTGGAAGAGCATATAAACAGTCTTACTGAAGAGATAGAGGAACTTCGTGTTCGTGCTCAGCAGGTATCTACTTTAGAGGAGCAACTGAAACAAAAAGGTGAAGAAATTATTGCTTACCATATGGAAGTGGAAAAAGCTCGTCAAGACGCGTCCAGTTTAGATGAACAATATAAGCAACATCGTGAGCAAATAGAGAGTCTTACTGAAGAACTTCGAGTTCAGACACAGCGCTCATCCGATCTAGAAAATCAACTTCAAGAAAAAAGTGAAGAAACAAATCGCTTTGCCAGTGAAATAGAAGAACTTCGTGCTCGTGCGCAACAAGCGTCCAATTTGGAAGACCAAGTCCGGCAAAAAGGTGAAGAACTGATTGCTTGTCATATCGAAGTAGAAAAAGCACGTGCTTATGCTCAGATGATGTCCAGTTTAGAAGAGCAATGTAAGGAAACTCGTGAGCAAATAAACAGTCTCACTGCAGAAATGGAAGAACTTCGTGTTCAGGCACAGCGCGCATCTGATCTAGAAAATCAGCTCCAAGAAAAAACTGACGAAACGAATCGCCTTGCCTATGAAATAGAAGAACTTCGTGCTCCTGCGCAGCAAGCGTCCAATTTGGAAGACCAACTCCGCCAGAAAGGTGAGGAAATAAATCGCCTTACTAGCGAAGTGGAAAACGCTCGTGCTTATGTTCAGCACGCGTCCAATTTAGAAAACCAACTTCGACAACAAAGTGAAGAAATGCATCGTATTACTGCAGAAGTTGAAGAAAAACGTGCTTATACTCAACAGGTCTCCAGTTTAGAAGACCAACTTCGACAAAAAATTGAAGAAATAAATCGCCTTACAAGCGAGGTAGAAAACGCTCGTGCTTACTCCCAACACGCATCGAATTTAGAGGAACAACTTCGACAAAAATGTGAAGAAATTCAACGCCTTAAGGAGTTTTCCCAAACTACTGAGTATGCTAAATTGGAACTGGAAAATGAACTTGTATTACTCCGGTCGGAAATAAGTGGGCTCACCACCCAGTTAACTTCTGAAACGGAAAAAATTCAAGTTTTAGAAAATCAAGTTCAACAGAGTGGAATTAACAATGATCTCCGTATCTCGCAACTAAATGATCTAGTCACCGAGAGAGATGAAACAATTGTCCGTCTTATGAAAGAAGTAGAAGAAGCTCGTTCTCATGCTCAGCGCGAGTCCAGTTTAGAAGAGCAACTTCGCCAGAAATGCGAAGAAATCCAAACCCTTTTCAACAAAGTTCAAGATTGCCGAGACGAAATAAGTCAATTAAACGCTACAATCTTAGAGAAGTCCCAAAAGATTGAAGAAAATGTGCAGACCACAGCTCAATACTACGAGCAGCATGAAGAAGCAATGCAAAGAGTTTTACAGTTAGAGAAAGAACTGAATGACAAAGTCGTCGAGTTGACCCAAGGTTCTGAACAGCTGCAAGCTTTAAAGAATGAGTTGGCAGCTAGAGATTCCAAAATTTACGAGCTGGAAGTGCAAATGGCTGAACAGTTAATTGAATTTGATGAAGTCAAAGTTCAGCTAGTTGAATCAGATGCTAATTGTGCAGGTTGTTCCGAAAAAGGAGCCAAACTTAGCGAATTAAACTCAAGTGTAAAAACTTTACAAGATATGGTGGACCGATTAAATCAAGAGAATATGAATTTTAAGACCGAAATGGGCAATATGGTCCCTAAGCACGCAGCGGATAACACTATGACTCGATCCAAAGAGTCCATACAAAGATTAGAGCAGTTAAATGCTGTTCTCACATCTGAGAAAGAGCAACTTGCCCTCATGATCAGAGACAAAATGGAAGAAATAGACTTAATAACGAATGAAAAGGAGCGACTTGTAACAGAATTGAAAGTGCTGGAAAGGACTCATCATGAAAGTATGATGTCAATGGCTTCCATGGAGGATCGCGTGAAACTTTTGGAAGAGCAACTCACCCTTAAAGATGAGGAAGTGAATACCTTAGCTCTTTCTCAACAACATTCTCAAACTATGTCAGCGCCAGTTAGTGATTCTGAAAGGGAAATTTTGGATCATAAGATTGAGCTTTTGCAATCAAAAATTTCGGAAATAGAAAATTCGGAGATCAGAACATTTGAAGAAAGTATTCAGCTTAAGTCCTGGTACAGGGAATTGGAACAATCTAACATTAAGCTTCAAGATGAAATGAATAAGCTATTAAAGAGTTTATCCAATGGAGACGGTAATGCAATGAAAGTAAAAGCAATGTCTGACCAGATATTAAGTTTGGTTAACACTCTCCAAGAACGAGATGCCCATTGTGCCCAACTCACTATTCAAATTACAGAGGTATGATGTGTATGCTGTTTATTTTTGTACATAATAGACAGTTAGTTAGTTTGGTAATTGGTAATGATTGTTGTTACAACACCCTGGATTTCATTAGATAGATTCTGTAAGAATAAGAATTTAACGTTAAGGGTTTGAGTTTGTGGTTCTTCAGTTCAAATCTTGTGTCACCTGAGTTCGCCAATTGATAAGCTTTGGTTTCATTAGTTAACTCAGCAATAATAATGGAATCTATCTGGCTACATTAGCATAATGTGGTTTTTCATATTTTAGACCGTCAATTGTAATGCGTTTCCGTTCACTCTTATGTAGCTTATGGAAGAAAAGGACGCGCTCCAGTCCAAACTGGGTTATGACATGGACCCAACGGGAAATGCATCTCTACAGGGAATCGATAATAATCGTGGGATTTTGGTGGATGAAAGCCAAGACGATATTCGCAAAAGACTGGTAGATTTGGAACAGCTAAATTACAATCTTAATATAGATTTAATTAGAGAAAAGAGAGCCAAACGGATTGTCGAAGAGCAGCTGGTTTTTGCTCAGTCATCGAGAGCCACACAAAATGTGGCCATGTCCATAGCGTCACCTGGATCTCGATCCCCAATGCCACGAGTTATGTCCCCTTCAAAATTTTTACCTTCTCCAGTGTTTACTCCTGGTAAAAAAACTCGTAATCCTTCCAACTCCTCAACTTCATCTGCCGTTGGACCCCCTGTAGGATTCAAGCCTTCTGAATCTAGCGAACGTAAGTTTTTATTTCATATGCATAATGCATTGTATAGACTCGTTTTTTTCACCAATATTCCTTTTTTACTTTTACTTTATTGATTTTGTAGATCCACGAGAAGAGGTTTTAGATATGTAAGTTTGTTTTATCTTAGATTCTAAATATTACGCTTTTTGGTGTGTCCTTGTTGAGTTTTTGGCTGGCATGCTCAAAGCAAATAATTCTTAATTGCAGGAACCCTTCCATGATGCAATAGTTCTTCTCCCCAACTAACCCTTAAGACAATAATCTTTTTTGGCAAAACGAAATCGTGAGTTTTATTTAACTTTTGAATTTTGCATCTACATTATAAAATTGTGGACCAGTGCCAATGCATGATCCCATGTCTAACTATAACTAACTTTCTTGTTTTCCAGAAACGCATATTCATTTATTTTTCATTCCAATCTAAGTGCCTGTTTTCAAGCACACTTCTTGATTACAAGATTAAAATTAAGGAAAATGTGCTAGTGTTCTAAAGGATAGATCGTTTCACGGCTTATAATTGCTAAACGCGTCTTTATATTATGTTATTGTTTATTTATGCAACAAAAAACTAGAACAGACAAATCCCAGTAAATTATCAATTTTGAACCTGTGCCTTATGCAAGACAAAACAATGTGATTTAACTATAAAACTAAATACGTTGGGTATGGCCTCTGTTGTGATCTATTTTTTTTCGCTGAATATTTGAATACCTTTGTTTACTAATCCTTATATATTGCATTGTCTTATATGTCTCTTATTACAGTTAATAATATATGTCTCATATTTTATTAACTGTGTGTATTTAGTCAACCCATTTTGGAATTCAGAACTGATGTAAATCAAGTTCTTACTTACTACTGTTAGATTTGCATTCCTCTTAATGTATGAAACAAACGTCAATCGGTATTAGGCAATTATAAAGAAAAATAGAGCAACAGTAACAGCAGCAGCAGCTTGCAATAACGGTATATGTGGTACTTCTTTTGTGCGTTGACTTGTGCATAACAGATTGGTTTAGAATTGCAATTTTTTTATTAACAGCAGTAATTTTCGACTTGCTGCGATGTAAATAAATAGGTTGAAGTTTTTTTTTATTCATTGTTCATCCCATGTTTATGTTTACTGAATTCAGTACACAGCAATCCTCTATCGGATCCAGCAGCAATCAAGCGTGGTTTGCAAGAAGCTGGCTTCCACAAGTTCTAGTGCAAGTCGCATACGAGTTGGTTCTAATGCTTTAATGAGTGCGTTTATGAAGTCTTGCTCGTCTAAAAGACTTGGCGTTCTCATGTTGCCCTTTCCGAATGTTTCGCTCCGATTCGACTGAATGAACATCTCAAAACCCGCGGGATCCCTTATTTTGTTAAATTTTTGGCGATGAAAATACAAAAATCTAAAAATATTCGAATGTTTCAATTGCCAATAAGTTCAATTTAAATCGGAAGTGAATTTTCAGCCGAATGTCTGTTCCTATACGCATCGATTTTACAGCGTATTTTGTTTGAGTGGCTTGTGCTACTCCGTTTTAGGATGGGCCTTAAAGCCATAATAATATTGCATAATTATTTTGGGTAAAAATATAGGACTATAGACTTTTCTACAAGTATGTTTTGTTCTATTGTATCATTTGGTGCTAAAATAATTCACGCGTATATAATCCAGTACCCAAACTAATGCTGTGAATGTGAATACAACTGTCACTGTACTCGGGATGGTTTCATTCTGAAAGTTGTTTAGTATGTTCAATGAACATTTAATATTAAATCTTATATTGAAATAAAATATTTTATTACAATTTCAATATTTCAACAAAGTCTTTGCAGACTTTTTTCGCTGTACATAGTTTCCTCTTGTCATTTTGCCATGATGTATTATAAATCCATGCATTTCTGTCAATTCCAGTTTTCTTGTATAGTGATATGTTATGGTCATTATATGGCTAGTTCCCCAACTTGTGTGTATTCCAAGAATGAAGAGTATGAAATTAATCATCAACATTGCTTCCAAGATTGGGTTTAATTGATTTTCTAGGTAAGTATACGCGTATCATAAATAGTAGTTCAAATTATTGTTCTCATATATCAGTTAGTGAGGGTCATAAAATGTAGCATACAAGATATGGCGCTCATCGCCGATATAATGATCCGATCAAGACCGGCCTTATGGTTTGATCCAAATCTATCGTAATAATCATGTTGGTGGTCGATAGCAATAGAAATAGTCACGATAACTGACCTACCCTTATACTGGGAAGTTAGAGCGCATTAAAGATTAGTATGATTGAAGCTGCAGCTAGAGCGGAAGCAATTACTCATGTTCATCTCAGGTAGGTGTTTCTTAACTATCTCCACATGCAAGCTACCCACAAGCTACCTACCTGTGTTTATGATTTAGCAGTTACTTGTTCAGAGTTAGAAAGAATTCCAGTGATTACTGAACTGCCATAGCTCATAGCACAGTTCAAACTCGTAAGGAGAATTTGGGATTTTAGCTAGAACTTTTTCTTGTTTCACATAGACACGACCGAAAACGAAACAAGGAAAAATGAATGAGGATGATAATGTTTTCCATAGTATATTTATAGAAGATAAGGAAACAAGACTATGGCCTTCTTTTTTTGGTCGAAGATAAGAATAATGAATGAAAGAACTAGTTGGTCGGCATTTCATGTTGGTAAAATAATCCAGTGCATAACCCCTCATTTTGAGTCTCAAAGAATTACGATGTGAACATGTGCGTAGGAATAAAAATAATTATCGTTTTCTTTGGAAAAAAAGGTGTTACGTATATCACAATGGACTATTACAACTAACTAACTAACTACTACAGTAATCATTTAAACAATAGTCTAGAGCAAACGAAGATGCGCATTATTCATATAACCTTGTGAAATGCCTATAGATTTGGATTCAACTAGTTTGTTGAAACTCATTGAAGAATTTCCTAATTGGGTTCCACTGCCTTTTGGTGTTTACGCGTAACACATTTTAGGGGGAAACCTGTAAACGTTTCCTACTGCAACTGTATGGATCAGACAGAAAGGGGGAGACCGATCATAACATATATTTGTAAAGGATATTTTTTCATATTTACTCTTTTGAACACAGTGAATATTGCAATATCTTATAGTCTACGATACTATGTTAACAAATGGTAAGCAAATGGTTAGCTACAGATTCGAAGCCGGTGAACTAAACAAAACAGCTCAAGCAGCTAATGAGTGAAAAGATAGCATTGCTCTTTAGCTACGTCCTTAATTAAACTTCTAAGTTAGCTAGCAAGATGAAGAGTAACCAAGGATTACTACTATTGATGAATCTTTATATCTCGGGAGCATTGAAAAAGCAAGAAATGCAGACTTCCAGTACCACGCAATATTTAATTCAACGGTAATAACATTCATGAACTCAAGGAAGGAGTGTCATTTATATCAGGTTTAGCATCGGTCTGGGTAAAATTATTTAATGTGTACGCAAAGGAAGCTATGAAAATAACGAAGTTATAACTAATCTAAAAGAAATTGTAATGCACGCATTATTATTGCTCCGTATGCAAACGGATCCCAAAATATTGGAAAAATTCATGGATGATGAACAAAACTCATTAAACATATATTTATAACACACTTCTTATATTTCCACTCTCAGGTCTTACTAAAAATATACAGTGATTCAATTGAAGCATCAAGTGAATGAACATGAACGACGATTGTTCTTGGTTTATTGACCACTACGTTATATTAATACAACAAAACAATAAAATTCATTGATGCACTCATAATGTTTGGAATAAGGAGACAATTAGCCAACTACACAATAAACAAGAATAACAAAATGAGAGATTGGAATGCCAAGCATGATCGCAAGTTTCTTTCTAATGCTACATTACCAGAATTTCTAAAGTTACCATTTAAAATTGGAAATATTTGCATTTGCATGTCTCCACCGTTGACCAGTTGTGTTGGTGTTCTATTTGGGCGGTCGTCACCCATACTGTTGTCGTCCGGAACTATCTTTAGAGACCGCAATTCGATCAGGATTGTAGCCTTGTACTCGGTTCGCAATTGTCTCGTCAATCCAGTTACGGAATTTAGACACGTCTACGTATACTCCTGGAACTCCATATTTGCCACAGCCAACCCCCCATGAAGTAATTCCAACCAATATGTAGCGCCAAGGGTCAGCCAAGCTTGCACAAACTAATGGTCCTCCTCCATCGCCCTGAAGAATATAAAAGCAAATTGTGATGGGTTTACAGCTCGTTCTATCAATCGTGAATAGGATTTTCAATTTCACAAAGTGAGATGCATTTTTTACCACACAAGTATCGTAACCCTTGAGTCCCCCAGCACATAAGAAACTTGGATGGAGTTTGAATTTGGAACCCAGGTTGGTTTTCTGCAAAGCTGCCTGGCATTCAGTTCTTGGAGTGATGGGAAGCTGGACTTCTTTCAAAATCTCCTGGTACTCACCCTTTTTACCTATTTAGAGAAAAAGAATGTATATTTTCTTCATGTAATGGAAGCTTAAGCAACGCATACACGGGGATTTTCAAAGTTTTTTACCAAACGCATTTCTTCCCCAGCCTGTGGCCCAACACGTGGTATTATCAATACGCGGGGGGTTATCAGTTGGCAGACATATTGTATCAACATGCGGGGATAATATTGCAGATTTCTCCAAAGTGACTACAGCAATGTCATTGTATAAGGCTCCTCCGTAGTATTCTGGATGAATGACAATTTCCCAACCAGGTATATCCTTCGTTTAAAAATTGATACAAATTATTTTTGCAATAAGATGAATACTAATTTTGTTTCATCATAGCTAACTAACTAAGTAGCTTATTAGTTAATTGTAAGAGTTTACTTGAAATGGATAAAACTCATTCTCTGACTGTGTATCCCATTCCCCCAGTCGAATTATTAGGTTGCCAGCTTTTTTCCTGAAAACATTCAATATGCATACCATTAGTTTGCCAGTCAATATACATTGTTACATTGTTTGTATACTTTCATATAAAATGGTCTATTCTTAAAATGGTACAAAGTACGAAGAAATGGAGCGGTCCACGAATATCTGGTAAATGTGTGTATGGCAAAGTGCTAAATGCATTTGTATTAGTATTAGTGGGCCAAGATGGATTAAAATGGGTAAATGATTTGTGTTCTGGAGGGTTTGCTAACTGTTGTTATCAGCTGATATAATGTAACGCTTAAAGAATAATACGAATTTCAGTGAATTTCGTGTAGTTTTGCCAATATAGATGCATAGGCCAGGCGTTTTCAAGACAAATAATTTTTTCCATTGATTTCTGTGTGGTGTATACAATCACAATCTAGAATTCTGTGGGAGGTTCTAAAGTCAAGTTGAATAGTTTAGCAATAAAATTAGATTTTTAGCATTTGTTCGTTGTCCTAGAATGACTTATATGATACTATTTTTTTCATTTTCATTTAGAGCCAGCATGCTGTAAGTTTGTAAGCCACGGTTAAAAATTATGCCAATGTTATAGCTCCAAGCATCACATTCTTAAAGTTTGTATTGAAGTTTTTATATTGGGTTTGCAACATGGTTTACCCTTTCACACAATGCGCAGCAGTTAAAATGACAGAGGGCCACACAAGAGATGCTCCACAAAGAAATTGCAAAACCCATTGGCCAGCTAAATATTTCTTCTCTAGAATGGCAGCCATCCAAGGATATTCGCCGAACTGAGTCTCAGCATCCTGTGTATAGAAATTATATTGTTTCACTGTTACCATCCCTGAATGTTATTAAATCTCTGACTTTCATTACGATAAGGACAATTATTACGAAGCCGAAGGCGAAGTCAGGTAATTACCAACGGGAGCGCCCTATGCTGCACATGTTAAAGCTAAAATCACCTGAAAACGCAAGATGAAATTTGTGTTAGTAAACTCTGTTTGGAACGGG
>Ga0210040_10002794_pt1 | contig 24214 bp, 25 predicted proteins | sample CryGeyCG12114_NA_FD_185462 | JGI IMG/M metagenome (GOLD analysis project Ga0210040, IMG submission 185462) | Groundwater microbial communities from aquifer - Crystal Geyser CG19_WC_8/21/14_NA (SPAdes) (version 2) | ecosystem: Environmental > Aquatic > Deep subsurface > Groundwater | place: USA... | reverse complement strand
ATTTTTTATGTAATTTATAGTGAAACTATTTTGTAGTAGTATTTTAAAATTTTTCACGGACATTACCCAATCCTGCGTGCACCGTACGTTAGCAAATTGCCGGGCGAAGCCCGGCATATTTGCTAGTATTATCTATTTCATAAACACAACCTACGACTCACACTCAAACTTCTCTGTCAATATACAGTAACTACAGATTGAATGGGGCAACGGGATGCAAGATTTAACTTTGATTCCTCCTTTGCAGCTTGCTGCATATATTTGTTCACGTTCTGTCTTTATGAACCACGGCATCTCAAATAACTCATTGGCCCCAGCACCAGATATATGCTTCAATTTTTAGTTTCGCTCTTCGCTTAAACATAACGCAAAATGTCGATGCAAAATAAATATTTAGATTTTTTGGCAGATATCGAGCAACTATTGGAGAGAAATGTAAATTGTTCCATGTCAGATCCTCGCCTTCGTCAAATCTGTTAATATCATCATTTTCTTATATTCATATGACATATATATCTGCATGTTGTTTTATATACTATGGAATATGGAATAAATGCCAAAAAACATTTCTTATGCAATGCATATAATATTGTTTACTAAAGAAAACCACTTCTAACCAACCACACTTTTATGGATTAGTATTAAAGTTATATCCATATGTTTAACAAGAAGGTACTAATAAATAATATCCAATGTTTGAAGTAAATTAAGGAAAATGATATTAATTGTGATCAACGTATTAGGAATATCTGCGATAATTTTGCCTTCACATACTATAGCTAATCTAGCTTTAAGTTCAACACAGCTCAATGCTACATGCAAATGGTCTGTCAATAAAGACCCATTTGTCCCACGTTCATTGCTAACGACTAATATTAAAGAATCAATTTATATATACTTGTAACTTTTGCAATGTTGCATGTCAATCAATGCTCCCGACCTTCTTATGTATGAGAACAAGCCGGCTTCATCGCTCAAAACTCGATGCAAAATCAGCAGGATAAATTATGATGAAGTAGTCCTTATAGTGTATACCTGTATACGGTATAGTATCATCATAGAATGTCTATTTCTATTATCTCAATCTAGGAATCAAAGCTTGTAAAACCAACTTGACAAGTTTAAAGGTCAGTAAAACACCGTATTTCTAATTCAATGCATTACCTATTTCAAAAACACAACCTATGATTCACCCTCAAACTAGGAAATGAAGATTTAGCCAAATCTAGTATCTACCTCTAAACTAATGCTAATTGTTGTCACATGGAGGAAATAGTATATACGGGTAATCCTATATAGCACTGCATAAGGTTAAACAATAAATACGTTATATACTTATTCCTTAGTAGTTTCCCACTGGTCCCTTTTTAACTGGTTACAGTCAAAGGCTTAAGGAAACTATTTTAATTGGTCCCAGACTTGTTGCTGTTGGATTAATATTTCCACGTATCCTAACTGTCATTAGCAATAATGTATGGTTTGTATACACATTCTTTCTACTTTAATGCCAGCATATTCAGCAGGAACGCTGAATCAATGCATTACTGTTTTCCTTAGTCACTGGTATAGATATTAAAAACATTTCATGAAGAACTACGCTGTTCATAATATTATCTCATCTCGGTTGATATACAGTTACTACAGATTGAATGGGGCAACACGATACAATATTTAACTTTTCTCCTTTGCAGCTTGCATGTTCTGTCTTTATGAAACATGGTTCCTCAACTGAAACATGGTTCATTCGATCCCACCAATGTATATACTTCGACTTGTAATTTCGCTTACACTTTTTTTTTTGCAATTCCAAAATCCTATAAACTTACAAACTAATTTCTGCATGTATTCACAGCAACGAAACACAATTGCATAATGTAACTAGGGGAATGTTAATCAGCAATCAGAGGGACTGACTAGCCGATAGTGATGTCATCGAGATCATCATGATCTTCCTGTCTGTTCTCCACTGGCATGTGCATACCATCTTGGAGCATATGGGCTATTTGTTCCACATCAACTGTCTCATCTTGCTCATGAATTTTCTTCAGAGCATTTCGCACAATGCACAAATCTCCTTTCAATTCGGACACGAGTGCTGTGATTTTTTGAGCGCTGCTCAATACGTCTACACTCTGAGTGTACGGGTTATACCGTACACCAAATGGTCTCTGAATCTTGGATGCAAACTCCCTGACAAAAAAAACATATCGTAAGTCATAGGGGTTGCTGATGGTGCAAAATAGGATCCAAATAATGTTGACTACCTATGTATGTACGCACCTCATTCGGTCTTTGGCATCTTCGAAAGTATCTGTATAATAATATGCATTCTGATAGGAAGTGATGATGCATTCTTCCTTAGCTGTCACCTCTGGATTGAAAGGTTGGATTTTCTCGGGTGCTTCCAAAGCATGTTTCAACTCAGCTACTGATGAGAGCAGCCCTGCACCGTACACTTTGAGTTGTCCATTTTGCTTGCATAAGCCGAATTCCACGGTAAAAAAGTAGCACTGTGAATAGTTTGTATTGCATTTAATATCAAATTTGCTGCGTAAATACTCATAAAATGCATCTTCAGCTTGTATAATGTTTTTGTATTGAACATGGAAGACTTACGGTTGCAATTTTGTGGACTTCATCATCTGAGGCTCCAAGTGATGCGAGGCCGATTTCTTGGGAGAATTGGGCAAACGACTGGTTTGCCAATAGTGGCATGTGACCCAATAACTCGTGGCAACAGTCTCTACAGAAACCATGACAAACAATATTACAGACATTATTTCCTCAACTAAAAATTATTTTGAACAAAATGACTCATTGGTCTGCCCATATATGAGAAAAAGACTGAAAGGACAGGAGATATGCGACATAATTTTGGAAATATTTGAGTAAGTACGGCTCTGGGGTATAAAATGGATCCGATGAATGTCGAATATACTGAGTGCAATGAAAAACTCGGAAAGCCAGGCCAGCCAGAAAGTCTCTGGGGGATAAGTACCCAGCAACAGGTCGAAGTTGAAATCCCGTTTTTCCTGATGTTATAAAAAAGAATGCTGTTCCAAGTTTCATTTTCTAAAAATCTCAGTTATTTGAAACGTTATATTGGCTTCAAAGTTTCAGTCATTATTTACTTTTCAGAAAGTTATTTAAATCCTGCAGTTGTGGTATGTTGTCTTCTCGATAGCCACACAGCTTGATAAGTTGGTCCCAGTTTTCCAAGTACTCTCTGCATGCATACTTTGGATACAATCTGTGCAACTCACGGAAAACCGTGCCCCTTTTTGATGCATATAAAACTATTTATTAGCATGATAAGAGATAAATGTAGCTGATCAAATTCACTTCTCATTTACAAGCGTACCATGTAGTGATTTCTTCTTTGGTATATTGTATTTTTGGAATGGGCTGCCCACTGGAATTAAAAAATCAAACATTCAGCTATATATTGGATATTCGTTGACTGGGGCATTGTGAGAATCCAGTTGTTACTTACTATTTGTAACTCATAGCCAAATCTGCAAAGTATTTTCGTCGCTTTCGGTACACAGGGTCTTTAAATCCCTACAAAAATTTATCATAAACAAAAAAATGTTTCGACTGACTTTGCTTTAATTAGAACAGCAATGATAAACAGAGAACATACAGGATGATCCGCATCCAACTCAGCTCCATACATGAGAACTCTCTGACTGTGATCCAAATCAGATATTTTTCGTGGAAACCAGGGCATGTCTCCAAAATCTAGGAGCAACAATACATTTGACACCATTCTGAAAAAAAAACAATGTCGCATTAAAAATGAAACTACAAAGTTTTACCAAAACTGTTTGTCGTGGAAAGAACGGGATTGGAGGTTGGGAATTTTTGCCCTTCGTCAAAAGAGGTCAAGTTGATTGCAGCCACTTCTGAAGACAGTTTTTTCATAATCTCGTCCATCAACCGGTTATCGCAATCCACATCCACCATTATCTCATGTTCAGAGGGCTTTCGCTTGGATTTCCGAGACTCGATATGCATAACATTGACGCCATTTTCTTGAAAAACTTTTAAAGCTCTGGCTAAACCCCCGATTTGATTTTTCAGTGAGAAAACAACACAGTTGTGACCTCCTTCGTTTTGCTGTGGAGGCTCTTCCTGTGAATTCATTACTGAGCATTTTAGCAGCACCACATTTCAAACTAACTAACAATCTATTCTACGTTAATTTTATAACTGTTACTGCCTATAATCAAACCCTAGGTACTTGTACTAACTGAGCCTCAGATTTAAAACCTACTATCTCCTTTGGTGAAAGGTAAACTTACAGGGGCTGACAGAGCTTTTCGATTCATGCTCTCCTTGAGAGTCCAGTCCGTGCTGTCTCCCATTTTGTACAGCCATAATCCAATAAGTCCTTTCCCCGAGCCACTCATTTTCTTGCTCACTGATCCACAGATGTACAATTAACCCAAAAGTGTATCTTATAGTTATACAAATTAACTGAATCCAGTACCTTTATGGTGGGTTGAGAGTCTTTTAAAAAAAACTTAGAATGTGCAAGAAAAATCCATAGCGTGATTAAATCATTTGTCTCACAGTGCCCACATGAGTATCCCCGATACAAAAAACCCTTTAAAAGCCAACTTACTTAAAAGAAATCTCTAATGATCTCTATTATTTGTGTACAACAGGCTAAATGTATATATCTTTCAAAAATTTTACTAAGTATAAAATATCATGTCAAAATTTTAAATTTTTCATACACGAAACTTTCACAACATTGGCGATTTTGCACACATTATGGTCATTACAATTTTACCAGGCGTGGTTGAATTCTTATGTAATATTCAGTGGCTGGTCGGTTAGTTAGTTAGCAGTTGGTGTAGTTAACTGTGAAAAGTTTCTGGAGGCTACGACTTGAGACGCTACTGCCACAAGTGCTGCTCAACAACTAGTTGAGTTTTCAGGTTCCTCCTGGTGCCGGAAAACCAGGGGTGAAAGTCAAAGGAAAGAACTAGAACACCACTGGCTCACTATGGCCCATGGTATGAATGAGAAAGCAAGTTTAGAGAGGAACCAGATCCCACATACTTAATTGAACAAGTTTCTTCTCTCTTTCTCTCTCTCTCTCTTCACACACACACACACACCTCTGGTCTCTCTATTCGCCGCATACAATCATCATGGCCATTTCATATCGCCACCTAGTTTGTTAGTTAGTTAGTTAGTTAGTTAGTACCTCTTGCTCGTTCGTTTTCCCCATAATATGCTTTTATTATTAGACTTGATATCTGTTCCTTTGGGCTGCGGGTCTGTTTTTAGCAGACCATGTTCAGCTCACTGCTAGCTTGAGCCACCCATGTACATATGTCGGTTTCCCGTTTTCAGAGATAAATTGGACCACTCGTTTTTCTCATCATCCAATCCATCTGTTTCATTGTTTTTGAGGGTAGTAAGCCTTTTACTGGTTACTGCTACTATATACTGTCAATACCAATAATGTGACGGGCCAAATTATTTAATGAAATGCATTGAATGACTTTTTCCCTTGCAGTTTTTATTTTGACGTCAGAGGAGAGTAGAAAAAACATTCAATGGCGAGTTGTGACGTCCTTGTTTGTTTGCTGGTGAGCGCTTATGTAATGTGATGACGGTCCTTATCATTTTTGTTGGTGTATTCAATTTTAGGTGGTTTCTAATGCTTTGTATGCAATATAAATATTATACTTGATTTGAGACTGGGAAAACGACTGGAAATCATAGGAATGATTTAAATTGGTTCTAGGCAATAATAAAGTTTGTATTGTATTCTAATTACTTATTTTGTAAAGGCTCATGTAATGTTTTATGTGACGCAATTTGAGCCTCAAACGTAGTATGTACAAGTTCTAGAAAACTGAAAAGATACACGTGGCTCCACCCTTCCTCCTGAAAAGTTTGTCTCATTGTTGTGTACCTAGTTTTGTGTGTGAAACTTTCCTATTCTTCCTTTCCCATTAGTTGTGTCCAGCATTATTACCTTCGTTAAGAATAATTTTCTCGTTCCAACTGTCCCCAAAATTATTATCACGATGTTCATGACAATCATTTTGTCAGGATCTATGTCCTAATTGGTTCGAGGGGTTTTCAAATATCTTGTGCTTGTCTTGAAATCATTGATTTTGTATAGAGAATTGTGTGTATCCAAAGCTTTTATGTAGTTCTTGTTGCAATCAGCTCTTTAAAAAATGCTATGAACTAATGAAGTTGGATTGAATTTTTGTCTGTGATAAATAATGCAAAATTAAGATGGTAATGAAATAAAAATATTTTCTTCAAAATTATACGGAGCAAAGAATTCAAACAAATCACACATTATGTCTGCATGCATGCATTACACGTTATTGGACTTTAGGTCCACAGAATTCATAATATGAACAACAAATGATTCGTGAAATACCTTGTATAGCTTATTTTCAACTGATTGCACAACATTATTTCGTAAATATTTTAATTTGCTTGAGTTTCCCCCCACATATGCCTACGCAATGAATTCGTGAAATAAATTAAACTATAGGGGCACAGTGAGAATACATACATAGCTTGTATTGAAACGAGCACGGAAGTAAAAGCTGATAAAGTTCCCTTTCCCCAGACGTGGATTGATGCTCAACCCGAACACTTTCTTTTAATGTAGTGAATTCAAAATCAACAGTCAGTGGTATCTAGTCTCTTAGGAAAATTGAATGGACGGGAGCTCTGTCAAGAGAAAGAATCGTTGAGCAAATATATGAGCCTGTATATATTTGGTGGTGATGATAGCGTCAGACGCGTTTCTTCCGTACCGGAGCTCCTTCACTCTTCCCTGTAGCTTTTAAGGACTCACGAAAACTGAGCCACCGATTTTTTTCGATACAAGAAAATCCCATTTATTTCAAAATTATTTCCACGCTCTGGGTGAGCCTGACCAAGTACAAATAAAACTTTTCGTTTGACTCACAGATTTCGTTCTTATATGGAATCTTCTGAAAGCTATCAATTCTTACCTATAACTGTTGAACAAATGGATTTTAGAACTAACCATTTAAAACTGTTAGCATTCACAGCTAATACGGAACCATTTTGTGGATTTTTGTTATTCGTGAATGACTAAACTAAAGTATTTGAGAATTTTTGTGTATACTATACGCATACATATAATATAGCCAGAAATGCACTCATTTATGTATATCTAAAACTAACCAATTGATAATGTGTCTACAATTGTTGCTTTTTATAATCATCGTTTCCTTAGCTTGATACATCTACAGCATTAAACCCTTGGTAGGGAAGTTTATTCTTTATCGCAATCACGCACACTTCATCGTATCCCTAATAAGTGCAAATATGCATTTAATTCTTGCCTCCAATGCTTGAATTTCTTCGACTTCAAAATAATTTATTGGAGTCTAAATATATAGAATTTATTGGCAAAGGATTTAGCCCACACTCAATTGAAAAATTTTCGTTCCAGTGGGTGGAAGCTGCTTAGCACTATTTTTAGTGTGTAATCTAATTTATACTATACATCCATATTGCGCAAGCAACTACGAATCCGATAAGGACCTTGATAAGGCGTAGTAGATGCAATACAGTAATAGTTGAGTAGGTATTGGGATTCATTCATTCAGACAAAACAACACATCTTTTAGTAACCGTAATTGAGCATCTGTTTTTATTTCCAATTCTGATTTCGCCCATTCATTCAGTTCTTGCACTTTACCAACTTTTTGCAAACAACTCTTCCACCTTTATACTAGCTCACGAATCCATTAAAAGAACCTTCCAGTTTCTTGTCTTGGTCACGTACGCATGATGGAGCAAACAGATATCCAGATGCATTGTTTGACTAAACATTACTGCTCCTTCTTGTTTATATTTAAAGTGAATGAAATCAAAATAAAGTAAACGTTAGAATCCAACTATTTGAACAGTTAAAATGTTGTTGAAATCAGTGGTCAGTCAAGTACTCTTATCCAAGATTTTTTGCTCAAATATTATTTGTTATCTAATAAATACTATTCGAAAAAACAATAGGATTACGTGCATAGTAAGTGTCACAAGGACACAAAAATCAAGATTCAACTGGGGCATGATGAGAATATTACGCTTTGACATTATAAGAAAAAAATCCCTTTCCATAGGAATTTTAGCAATGTAAAACAAACTTATGAGAGAGAGAGAGTTTAAAGATCATCCTTTTTTTGTAAAAATCTTTAGTCTTTATTGTAAGCAGTAAAATTACGCAGCATCAGCGACAATTTTTTACACAAAAACAAAGAAACGTACTTTCGCTTCGCATATAAATCTTGAGGCATAATTCAACAAGCTTTCAAACGCCATGCTCCTTTTTCAGTGATTATCTTTCTCTGCACCTGCATTGCTAGGAATTGCGTAAGTTCGTTATTAAAATTATTTTAGCACTTCATATTTCTATAACATAGTTTATGTAAATATGATTGCAAGTTTAAAATAAATTAAGAGACATGATCGCATTTTTATGCATATACGGTTCCCACTATTGAAATAAAAAATAACGTATATTAAGGAGTGATTCTGATGAGTATATTGCCATTTTCATTCAATAGACGTAGACGCCTTCATGTAAGTGCTAGTCTTCTACGTTTCTCTATATGCTTAACTAACTAATAACTATTAACCAGCAGATTCCAATTTCCGATTAGAATGTAATGATGACACACAAATTTATGGTTGAATGTGTATGACATGCTCTATCGAAGTTTACTAGTGACGAAATCTTCTCGTACGGTAATGAAGCAAAGATACTCGTTCAGTTTTTTTTTTTGCCTTTAGGACTTATTCTAGACAAGGAAGAAGATATAATATTGAGAAAATTATTCCTCAGGAAATCAAAATAACTTTACTCCAAGTAAATGTCTTCAATTGGATATGCTGTCTCAATAAACTTGCGATAGAAACGTTGGAAGGCCCGCCTATAAAAAACAATTTCCATTATGAATAATTATAGCAGCAGTACAGTTTCTCAATTTCCCAATAACCAAAAATTCTTTTACCCAATGGCTTCTGCAATCGGTCTTGTCGAATCCTCAGATACAAATACATGGCAAGCAAATCGATTCAACGTTGGATGTTTCGTAACGAACCCAAAGTACCGATGATCATTAGGATGAAATCCACAAAAGGACACATTTTTCAGAGCGAAAAAATAGTCATGTGATGGAACGTGATTCGCCTGGTAATTAAAAATTTCTTGGTATTACATAAAAATCATTTTCTAAACTTTGCCCATGTTTTGCAGTAAATTAGGACTAAACACACACCGTTTTCCCTTTATCCAGCATATGGATCCCTTGGTCAGATATTTCAAGGATACTAGATCTCGTATGAGCAGCAACATAGCCTTCATGGCCCGAAAGCTTCTTCACAGCTTGGCACAACACTTCATTCCCTTTGTGGTACAAAGTTTCAATGGACCCAATATAATTAATCAAGTATCGCTCTTTCTTGATCTTTTTGGTTGTTGGATCAAAGTCATTGTAGTCCACATCGACTACGTAAGCGGAAGGGAAGATCCCTTGCATACCCGTCCTGAGATTCACACCTGAATTGTGTTTCGATTTCGAATATTTAGTATAACGTAACTCACAAACACAAAATTCTCACACAGGCAGTAAACGCTTCTAATGTCAAGTTAGGTAAATGAGTATTCACACATGGGTATGGTCATGGTGTAGTAAACGTAAATGAAACGTGCAATTATAAGGATTGATTATGGTTGACTATGAGATTTTATCGTGAAATGAAATCTAATCTGGTAATCTAACATCGCCCATTTGAGTTATCATTTGTTACCTTCACACCAGAGGTCATCAGCTTCTTTCTGCATGTAAATAGCATCTCCTATTTCCACTTCGATTTCATCATGGTGTCTAGGCAAAAACTTGTGCAATCCACGGTGAGTGGCTTCCAACACTTCCAAGTGTAGAAATGGAGTGCCTGACATGGAAGGTGAAATTGGTGAGAATGACTCTGCAAGTGAAGTTTGGAGGATTCAGTTTTATCATTTTTCGCATTAAACTTGAGCTAAAAAACTGAAATACTTGAACTGATGGAGTAAAATAAATATATTACTTACCATTAATAGAGGGAATCTGAGGAGAATATGGTTTGCTGCCATCGTCAGAATGAATAGTAGAATGGCCAGAGTCCAAACTTGCATATTTTTCCGAGTCCGGTGAACTTTCTTCATCTATGGAGGTTTGGAAATGAAGAACGTTTACTTTAAGGTTTTTAAGCATTTTGGTTATGTGTATTTAGCATGATTTACATCTTACCTCTAGCTCCACTAGTAAATTTCAAAGAAAAGTTATTGGGTCGGTACGAGTAGCTTAGTATCGAGTTTTCATTATCATGTTTTGTTAAGGAATTGGGTGTATAATTGATGCAGCAATTGGTTCGGTCGATCATCAGTAAACTATTACTATGGTTAGGCATGTCTGTGCCATAGTAGTTGCTCTTTTGTCTATTTTCAGCCTCTGAAATCTCATCTGCTAATGACACTTGTCGTGTTTCAGGATTCCCTGTGAGTAAAAATATAAAGGATTTAATCATTCTGCTATGTTTCAAGTTGATGTCGGTAGCCATTTTTCTTATTAAAAAAACTTGAAATCTTACATCGTCTTGAAGGATTCTTTGGAATTTCTGGTAGTTTCCTACGTCTTCTTGTAACTTCAGGACTATTCTTTTCTTCACGTTCTGGAATTAAGACTTGCAGGTCTCCCGAAAATGGTTCCCATGCGTCAGCAGTAGAATTTTTCGACTCCAATTCACAACTTTTTTCATGCACTGTTTGCTTCGATCCTAAGAGTGACTCTTGTGGACCAGTTGGAGACTCATCACTCAAGTCAACATCATGAACCAACCTAAATTCAACAAGAATTTAATAGTTCTTGTTACGAAATATTGTATTTTTCATGTGCTTAATGTGTGTGAACTTTAACCATGCATTTCTGTGTAAGCGCATGTTTCTATGCAGAAAATTAATAAGGTTGCGTAACCATAGTATACACTTAAACTTGAACTTGAAATTATGAAATCGAGTTTGTGCTTACGTGTAGATCTGTGCTGGAGCCTTTATGTATTGGGGAAGACGGTCAAAGTATTGTCGAAACTCTTCGAATTCGGTATCACCCATTTTTTCTCGATATATTTTACCTAGTTTTATAGACAAATATTTCGAAAACTTATGGGAACCATATTCGGAAAGGGATGAACGTGAGTCTGATTATCGATTTTAGCATTCATATATGTTTCATGCTTTCATATACTATTACTATTAGTGCCCGCAGTTCCAGTCTAACAGCAGTTCACCGAATACTGAGAAAGCTACTCCCTCAGCTTTGCTCCTTGGGCTAACAGAGCATTGCATTGGGTTCTAGGGCAGGATCATGCTTACTATAGGCAGGCGGCTCCTTTTTCTTCCAGTGCGTGAGCGTGGAACGTCATCTACAAAATTAGGAAATCTCTATTGTGTTTCCCTGCAATGAGAAGCCTTCTGTTCACTTTCTCCGTTTTACCATGCAGAAGCTCCGTTTTATCAGTGAAAGTCAAGTCTAAATGAATTGCCCCAAACCGCATTCTTTTCTTAAGGCTGAAACATACACCCACACTTTTGCTCTTCTTTTATCATGTGTTGCCCGTAATTGATGCAGATGCAATCTGTACTTTTACATGTTCATAGCTTTCTGTCGGACAGACACTACGCTTGTTAGACGTTGCGTTTGGTATCGATGGGTACAGTTATAAATAAGTACAGGTATTTATTATTCTTCAAACATGTATTTACAAAACCGTTGGATATATTCACACGTAGAGAAAAATTCCAAAACAAATACGTATGTTCTTTATTACAGCTATATGTACAGACATATTTTCATCTGTTTTATATTTACACCTCTACGACCTAATGTCCAAAAACGTATGTATAGTATAATAAAAAATGACGGTCAGAAAAAATTAATAAATGCTTTTCCTAGAGGGCTGGATTTATCATTCACATATTTCGTTAAAAAAGCATATCATAGGTTAATTCATCAATGTATAGAAGCTGTACGTAAAAATACAAAGTTAGGTCACGAAGTTTTGTTCCCAGCAGACCCATCATTATTTTCAAATACTTAACAGAGAAGAGATCAGGTAACTATTAGAGTGACAACCTCATGACTCTACTATTTCGTCCTCTTGGTCTTGGTCCTTTTCACCATCATAAAATTCATTAGCTGGTTCTATTCTTTTATCCTCTTCTGCTTCGTGAAGTCTTTCGTCTGGGTTATACTCTTCAATATTTTCTAGACTCAGAAAATCTGGAGGGACGTCTTGCATTTGGACACTATAAAACAAGTTAAAAAACCCATTGAAACCAACTAAACTTTAAAAAAATAATATTCAAGAAAACAATGCGTACCTTGGTGCGTGCTCCAGCATTTTTAAATTGTCGCATACGTGTTTAACAATCAAATCTAAATACTGCTTACTGTTGGCATTTTCCTGCCTTGTTACCAAATCTGGGTGAAGAGTAAAATCTGGCGCAAAGTACTCCAAGTATTCTACATAAAAACAAACAAACAAAAAAATCGTTCACAAAACTGTATGTCAACTATGATGTCAATAATAAAATATTTCTCACCTGTATAAGGGAGTTCATTACTGATTTGCTCGTCCACTAATAATGATGTTTCATAAGTCCAGCAGCGAGCAACATTCCTAACTGTGTACCCTCCGCCACCCAACACAAGCAAGGGAACATTTAACGCTTTAACAAACTTCACACATTCTCTGTAGATTCCCGGGGAAATGAAACAAATACACGGCGAGTTTTAAAGTTCACATTCTAAAATGCCTCAGTAGGATCAATATGAAATATTAAAAAACTAGGTTTCTTACCCATGCCCTTTAGTACTCAAACTAAAACATCCAAGACGGTCATTTGCCAAAGAGTCCGCACCACACTGGAGAACTATCGCAGATGGGCGATAAAACTCCATAACGTTCTACGAAGAATAAAAACACGTATTAAAACCGAGAAAATGTTATCATATTGATACCATATATTGAGCACAGATTACCTGAATAACAGGCTTGAAAATTTGAGCATAGCTTTGATCATCAATGCCTTCTTTTAAAGGAACATTTAGTGAATAATACCGTCCACTTTCGGCTCCAAGTTCGTACATATCACCTTTAATAATTAAGTCATACAATTGGATGACTATTTTTATACATTTTTTACATAAATTCTTGCGTCTAAACAAACCTGTTCCAGGAAAGAAGTAGTTCCCATATTTATGGAAAGAAACAGTCATTACTCTATCAGTCAAATAAAATGCCTCCTGAACACCATCACCATGATGAATGTCAATATCGATGTAAAGAACTCTTGGATGATATCTAAAATATAAAGCTGAGATAAGTTATGTGACACTCATCAAATGAATCAAATCATTTCAAGTTCAGATCTAGCTGTGAAAAATTTTCATTCAGGTCGTACTTCAGCATTTCTAAAATTCCGATGACAATATCATTCACGTAACAAAATCCAGATGCTTCAGTTTTCTTCGCATGATGCAGTCCTCCAGACCAATTAATTGCTATGTCACAGCATTCATTATTAATTTTGACAGCTCCCTCGAGGGATGCACCAGTGTACATTGCACAAAAGTCAAACAATCCATCGAACACAGGACTATGGAATTGGAGAACACATGACATTTGATTGAAAAGTAACTTATTACTAAATTACAGATTCATCACAAATACTGTTTCATAAAGATGTAACGTACCAATCATCCCCGACATTGTAGACACTCAGACTTTTGGTAAACCCTTGAATATTTTGCGGTGTTACTCTTTGCAGAAATTCCACATAATCCTCAGAGTGAAATCTGCACATATCATGAGAACTGGCTCGGTACGGTCTATACAGCTGCATCTTTTTATACAAACCATAGTTAAGCACTAAGCTATGCGTAACTGCCAGTCTGTGAGGCTTCATCGGATGTCCGGGTCCTAATTAATACAAAAACATTATCTCTCCGTAACTTACATCAATATCAATTAAAATTTGGAAACGCGCTTATTTGCCACAAAAAGTTTGGATAAAATCATCACACACAGTAAAGGCGAGCATTCCATCCCCACTCCCGCATTAAATAATACATCAAGTCAATGCAGACATACACTTTCAAATGGTCACGTAGCATTATTACATAAACTTACTGCTAAATATACAATAATTAAGACTACTTACCATAATGAAAGTTTCCCACATCCGTATCATAAAAGTATGAAACAATTTTATTTTGACTGGACGTAGACATTCCGATTGTCAATTAAAGGCTCACAACTTTTCTGGAAATTTTTTTTGAACACCTGATCCGGCACCAAACAATATATTTAACTTTTGATGAGTGATTAAGATAATTTTAAGATGCTAACTTCAGTGACTGGGAGGCTTCAATTAGATCTTGCACATTACAAACTTAAAAAAAAGTTCAACAGATTGACAAATCGACGAAAATCAAATTTAACAGTAGAATGAAGCCGATTCAATTACTTTTTTATTCGTCCGTCCACTTATTTGCCTAACCACTTCTTACTTCTCTTACTTTTTTTTAGTTTTTATTAATCGCTATGTTAAGCATTTTCAAAATATCGCGGGGAACGCTAAAATACTTAATGAGTGAACACGTAAACGTAAACACACTGGTCTGGAACAAAACGCTTTTAAGCTGCCCGACTGGCCCGACAGCCCAAAGCAAAGCAAGCAGGTCCTCATTGGTCCTCATTCACTTTCACATTACGTCAATATGGTATAGTGATAGACTAGCACTAGAGTGAGTAAAGTACAAAAGCGCATTTAAAAAAGGCCTCATCGAGGCTAACGGCAAAGTATTCTATTTAATTATAAAAATGTACGCAGATGAAAACTTTCAAGGGCAATTTAATTCTTAGTATGTGCGTTGTAAATTTTATTAGGGGCTGCTAAGTAAAAATTCAAGTATATAGTATGGTATTCAAGCCCCGGCGACTGAACCTGCAGTCCAATGCACCCAACTTCTTATGTTAAGACAAAGTGCAATTTATGGAATTTATACCATACTGAAAAAAAAACGTTTTTTATCAGTCTATCAGCGCGATGACACTTTTCTTTTTATTAGATTTTGCTTAAAAAAAGTACAGGAGAGACACGCAATGGAATCAGAGACGTGAGGTATTTTTCATCGAATTGCGCACCTGGTGAGCGAGTTCACCAAGACCAAATAAATTCGCTTCGCGTAAACATCATAATAACTACTAATATAGCACTTTTTGGACAGATTTTTTCAACTAGGTTGAGATGCAGTTGTTCCTACAAAAGATTCCGGTTTATTTCCGGTTTGAGATAGATGCTTAATTATGTCTATCCAGTCGTAACCCCGTGGCTTCTCTCCTTTTGAACCAACTCTGTCCCATTCTTTTCTTTTTTGACTTTTACTCAACTGTTCCTTTCTTATTTTAACCTTAGGCTCTTGGTCATTTGCTTCCTGTAGTTATAAACATAAGCATAATCATAAAATACAGCTGTTTGCTGTTTCTCATTATGCGTAAGAAACACAAAGCTGAAATGAATGCTTAATACCTTTTGGTCATCGTCGTCTAATGATAAAGTGTTCGTTGCAGCCGTGATATCGACATCAGAATTATCCTCAATCAACTGAATAATATTTTCTCTAGCCCACTCAATCAGAGTGAATGTTTGCTGGCATCCCTCAGATTTGGCACATTCTTCTTCTAGGGCTGCCTTTAATAAAGACTTCAACTTAGAAGATCTGTAATTAACAATATTGACACTCCTTTCGACTATCTCTTTGCATTTAATTATTTAGTGAAACTTTTAGAACATTATTACAGGTGGTTGTTGTAGAATGCATTCAGACATATGTTGGGTAATATTGTAGGATATTCTGGTGGCCATTGGATCTCAACAAGAACAGTCGAATAGCTTCCTTCATCTCCAAACTACAATAATAACAGCTCATCAATTTCAGGATTATACTATGTTTTCTTCGTTTAATGATAATTATAACCGAAACATTAAATTTGAGGGGACATACAACAGATAGGTCAATTCGAAATAATGATCAGAAGTACAGCACTTACAATATATTGGAAACAAGTGGTACTTGTAGCTTTGAATTTAGGGTCGCCTTCATAAATGGATAAAAGCACTTCGTGTTCCTCCACTTGTTCTTCATTTTGAGAATCCCCCATAACAAATAAATATGTATTAAACTGCGCTCAGTTTACCGTCAAGATCTCAAGTTCATGGATGACAACTGTGAAGGAATCTTTCAGTTCTCAAAAAGAGATATTTGCTATGGCAAATGATAACTAATGATGGAAAGCCGATGGTATAAAAGAAGAAGCAACTAAGAATCGGAACTATTAATTTACTAGCTTAGAAAATTAAGCTAGTTTAGTTAATTGGATGAAGAGTGAGAAAAATGGAAACTCTTTCCAAATTCCCTACTATCACCAACCACTGCTTGTTGAACATTTCCCGCAAAATAATATTTCTTCAGCGCGTCTATGGCATTACGGGCAATCCTAAACACACCAATAATGTGATGCATTCTGTAATCATTTTGGATTGGCAGATTGGCTTGAAATGAGATGCTTCTGCGCATACATGGAAACAAGATTAACATGGCGTTCTTAATAAAATATGTGCGAATTGGGAAATAAGGTGATAAAAAACCCATGAAGTATGCATCGATTCGTTGAGACAGAATTAAGTAGGATTGACAAGCTTCATTATGCTGTCTATCTAGTTAATTAATATGAGAACGTTGGGGATTCCATGCACTTTCATGTAACTAATGTTTTCTCCCTTACCGAAATGTGTTTTGAAATAAACCTTATTCTGTTTCTATAACTCCTGAAGTATGTGGGGTTAATACAATATTACAATATTATTATTAAGTAGAGTGGAAAATACAAATGGTCGTGAAACCATTCCATCGATATCAGATATAGCGCTCCGCTGATTTTCTTCTTCTTCTAAATCGTTTATTCTCAATATATCATGAGCAGAATACATATGAGCTTTAGTTATGAATAAGAATCTTATGATCTTTAGTTAAGGAAAACTAGGATAGGAAACCGTTTGAGCTGCCGTAGAAAATTGTTTCCCTGAAATTTCATGGAGAAAGTATTATTTGGAACCCACGTTGTCAGTAGTTTGCATCATTAATAAAACAAACATGCCTTAGTCTCCCACGAATACGCCAGATTTAGTTTTTGACAGGCTCAGGTAATGTAACATCGGCAAGATTATCAAGCCGACTTAAAGTATTAAGGTTCAAAGAACTGCAACTGCAGCGTAAGAAAAGGATTTGAAAAAGTTTGTTGCCTTCAAAATCACACCCTTTAGCTAAAGGCGATAATTTTCTGGCAAACATCATACTTGAAATGAACAAACTTGCACCTATTTTTATGGTCTACTTGTGTTGTTCGATCAGTCTAGAATGCGTGTGTTCAAGACGACACTATGCAAAAAAATCAAAACATTGGACGGCAGAGTAAAATACTTGAAATAGAAAATTAGCAGTGAGTCTGGGCAGATGAAATACCAACATAACCAATATGTATTGTTGTATTTACAGAGTTGGGGCATTATGGAAAACTTATGAAGATATGACAGTTTTCTTGGCAGATGCATACACCAAATTTAAGGATGTAAAGTTAGTGAGTAGTATTACTATGCAAAAAACAAAATGCGAACGTTATTCATTGACTTTGATTCTTCTCTGTATTAGATGCACTACTATCATTTGGGACACCAAAATGGCAAGGAAAATGGAATCAATATCACTATGCGATCCATCGAAAACAGGATGTAGTGTCCCCGTTGTTTACATGCTAAACCTAGAAAGTAATTTGACTTATATGTATCCTTTTGCATTTTTTATCTTCAAAGGCTGAAATATTTATTCTAAGGTTTTGAGATGAACATGACCAATATTTTCATAAAAGCCCTGCAAGCTGGTTATGATGAGAGATGTGGGAACTATCTAATTTTGCTTCACAATGTTGAAACGATATTAACTCTATTCCATGAAGGCGATGAAAACAGATTAATGAATACACGAGCAAGGTTTTTTCTAACATTCTGCCATTCAAAAACATTACATTTCTTATTAGCTTCAAAATTGTTCACGTAACTGTAGCATGTATTACGCACCCAACAGTATTTTTCTTTACTTTTAAAGGTACCTAATCTGGTATGGTGAAACAAGCAAAGAATTTGAATCTGATGATATTTGGAGAAAGTACACCAATGTGATTTTATTCCATTCTAAACTAAAACGACGTATTGAATCAAAGTAAGGCTTTTTAAAAGTGTTCGAAATGAAATTTTATTTTCAAAAGCTCTCATTTGGATCCTATAATTTTTGCCTTATACAACATCAACACTTTAGATTATTTAAGCTCTTATGGAATGCATATGAAAATTAAAATACTAAAACTCGTAGGAGAATGACTTTCACCGTGAAGTCCATAGTTTGGCCAATTATGGAAGACTCCATCGAAACTAGTCGTATCGTAGAATTCTGGAGAGATGGAAAATTCAGCAGAATAAATGAGGAATGGTTCGTGGATAAAACAACGAATCTAAAAAATTCCACTGTTAAATTGCTCGTTCTTGAACATCCACCAGGAGTCATAAGACTTGATTTCCCAGATGGAACAGTATGATCAATAATAAGCTAACAAAATTATTTTATATTTCACTCTATGGAGACTTTGTACTCCATCTCGCATGCTTTAACTATAACATACAAATATTAAGAATCAAATTTATTTGGGTAGTAAGTGGTTTATTATAAACAGTGCATACGTGACTTCCTCTAATTATAGCATCAGTATTCTGGCACAGAAGTGCAAATGACCAATGAGCTTTCAAAAATCATGAATTTCCATTTACACGTGACGGAGGTGAAATCTTCCCCCAAATGGGTGGGCCTGGACTTGACAAATGAGACAACCGATAGCATAGCATCACGTCTTATTAACGGCCAAGTGGATATGGCCATTGGATCTTTCTTCATCATGAAAGAGTATCTTGAATACGTGGACATGAGTGTCCCAATAGATGTGGCTTGTACCTCCTTTCTAACTCCAAATCCGCTGAGGAGACCCCGTTTCCTCGCATTGATTTTACCATTCCAGTATCAATTATGGATCATGGTCCTTTTCATCTGCTTCGTATTTGCTCCTCTGGGCTTTCATTTTCTCGCCAAATTGAAACCCTCCGAGGAAGAGTATCGAATTTTTACAGCGCCTACCAATGTGATTCTCACCTCGTTCAGTATTATGAGTCAAGTATCCTTGTACGTGTGGCCCAGGCAGTGGCCATTCCGCATCATCATTGGCTTGTACTGGATTTTCTGCTTGCTGATTACACTCGCGTATCGTGGAGCAATGGTATCATTCCTTACCATCCCACTTTTCCAGCCACCTATAAATAATCTGAGGGATTTAGCTCGCTCTGACCTTCGGATTGGTGGTTGGGGACCCGAGCTACAGAAACTTTTCGTTCAACTCAACACAGACGTTGGCGATGAAAAAGCAAGAGTTGACCTGATCAACAGATATGAAGTTAGCTCCAGATTTCACTCTAGAGACACTTTGGACTTTTAATTAATTGTTAAAGTTTTTCTTTGAATTCCTTTCGTCTGTCTGTGATACAAACTTTCGACTTTTCGTTTTTTATTAAAAAATTACATATACTTTTTGTATTATGTTATGACCTAATTCAACGGAAAAAAGGACTGCTAAAAATACTTTCTTTTGCCGCTTAGACAAGAGAAGTTTTGTGAAATTTTGCTAAGATTGCTGATGAAGTCGTTAACTAACAATATTTAATGCATTATCGTAGTTGATTGAAGATCTGGAAGAAGGCATCAATGACGTCGCAGTTGGCCAATTTGCGTTGTATGAGAACGTGCGCTTTCTCAAGTTCACGCGGAAAACGAGACATTTGAGTAGCACAGGTGCTTCCTCAATGCGTTTGATGAAGCAATGTGTTGTGCCAGTCCACATTGGGATAGCATATCAGCAAAATTCACCACTCACACTTACCATTAACAAGTACAACATTTCCCATTATCACGTTTGTAGTCTAGTTAGTTCCAAATTTCTGGCGAACCATTTGTTTGTAATTGGTTAGACGGAACCGCATCTTTGTGATATTTATATACTTCTATAGATTCATCAGAAGGTTCCAGGAGTCCGGTCTAATAATACGGTGGTCTCGAAAAGTTATTTCTGAAACCAGAAAACATGAAGCCAAGGCAGCTGCAAAAAATGGAATTGGACTGAAAACTGACATTGATAGAGACAATGATGATGAGGATGATGAAGCAGCGAATTATGATAGTAAAAAAAGAAGGCAACGAGTTTTTACGACTGAAGATTTACAGGTTACTTTTTTTTTGCAACTTGTAGGGTGGTTCCGTTGTTGAAATAGATACAAACAGAATGTGTCATTTCAAATGCTTAATTTCCGGGATTCGAAATCCATGTGAGCATTCAAAAGATTCCCTTTGCTTTCACATTTGGTAATTTTTGGTGGTTTGGAGTTAAAAATGTATTATATCACCGCATTCTTTTTTTCCATGCACATTGATGGATAAAACGTGTGAAATTTCCCATTTCTTCTAATCTTGATTTTCGCCTAAAGATATGGAGCAGAGTGGTATGAAGGAACAGTAATGCCCTTGATTGTTATGATAACACGCCAAAGTCGCATTTTGGCCAACGCTAAACGCACTTCCTTATCATCGCTACGGGAGCTACAGTGTCTATTTTATATATCTCGCTTGCTAACTATGAAAGCTATATTCTCATTTTTTGACACACATATTGTAAAGGTTAAAGGTGATGAAAATAGATAGTGAGACATATCTCCAAAGAAATACAGTAGGTCTTATTTGCTTCTCATTAAAACGAATCGCGGGTATTTCAGCCCTCATTGTAGAACGTGATTTTTCATATGCAATGGTATTTACTAACGAAACCACTGGGTTTGTTTTTATCACACAGGGTGCAATATACTTGGTTATATTCGGGTTTAGTTTCTCTACCATTGCCTTCATAGTTGAGTTTGTGATGGGAAGGAGTAAAAAAGTTACTAAAACTACCCAGACTGTACTGAACGAATTGTTTGTACGAGTTCAGCAAATAAAGGATTCCAAGGGCAAAAAAAATAAAAATGGAGAGCTGTTCCCACAAACCTCGGCTACGAAGATTGTGTGCGCACGGAGGCGTCATCGCAAGGAAGCTGTGACTTTCACATATTTGAAATGAGTAGATGATAATGTTAACAATTGTGCACAATGGGAAATTTTTCCATTATCAGCTGTAATGCGAGTGTTGTTTAGCACAGCTCAGTCGGTGAGTCAATTATTTTAAATCATCACGTTTATTTTATCAGGTTCCAATTTCAGAGTACATTGAGAATACATACGTTTGTACGGTACTGGAGTTGAATGTGGACAATTTGGAGTACAAGTGTAATGTGTAGAATAACATTTGACAAATTATGTGTTGGAATGAGGAGTTAGGGAAAACGAGCAAAGCTGGATTAGAATTTGTCCACAGACATACAGAATGATGGTTAAAAATTAATTAACTAATGAGTTTTTTAACATCTCTAACTAAAGGTTCAACACGAAGTAGTGATGCAAAAAAATAACATGAAAAGGTTAATAGCAATAAAACATTGATATTTTCTGTGCACATCCGATTGATTTTAAATTATAATAATATCCCATTAATGGAGCCAGGAGTCATAACACACGACACGTCGTATAGGAGAAAGCATAACTCTCTCTTTCATAATTCATTTCCTATCTAAATTGATTGAGATCAAATTTATCATAAATATACTACACATGAATAATATAATTTGATAAAATTTATGTTCCATCTAGGTCAATAAATACATTTTTTCATACTACAGATCATATGGACACAAACGTGGTCCTCATTTTATAACTGACTGAGAGATGAAAAACACAGAGTTCATGCAAGCATACTAATCTCATAATATGTTTACTATTATATGAGTCTAAAGTTGATGGCATTAACCTTAGCCTTAGCCATTCTTCCTTCATCTACTTTCACAATAATCTTCAAACACGTAGGCTGTAACTAATTTTTATGGAGTAAAGAGAAAGCCTAACTTTCCTTATTCTTTTCCCATATGAAACATGTAAAAACGTAAGTAAGTATTGCAAGAGAACATAAAAAATCAACAAAAATATAACAAAAAAATCAACAATCAATATAAAAATATTTAAAAATATTCCTCTTTGTGGAAATTAGAAAACAAGGTGCTAGTTTGTTTCGAATTCCCTGCATATTGCGTTGTTGAATGAATAACCAATACAGTGACTGTACATATATGACTGGAACTCCACCGCAAACAAACAGAATAATAACCAACTAGCTAACTAAATGACTGAAAGATTAGAAACATTGAATTGTGATGTGTGCATGCAACAGGAGCAGAACTGAACACCGAACACCACAGCATGTTTCATGCATATCCATATTATGGGTAACATGCAAAATGCTTTATGATTTATTCATTGCCAATATTGCCATCATCCAAAAATGTGACTGCAAAATACTGTATTGTTAGACCTGATGTAATCTAATTTATAGACGAATAGTCCCTTCCCGCTCATTATCGTCATCAATATTGTCCGTAATATTATTCACCTCCAAAGTTCCCTTTGGTTGCTTGCAAGCTGCGAAAATGTCATCACAACTTTTGAATTGAACAGTCTTGTTTGGATCATCCACTTTCTTGGAAATTTTTTCCAACTTCCCTTCAGCAGGGACAGTAAATTGATGGCTCGGGACTAGGTACTGTTGCTTCCGACTAGATTTGACTGTAGAGTTGGCCGAGCGTGTCGTACAACAATTTTCTTTGCTTTCTTGAGCAGGATTGCCAGAGTCACTGGTTGTAGACAGACTGCTCACGGATTTCTGAAGACCACTCATGTCCATCAAGTTCCCCTTGGAGACAGAGGTTGCAGGAGAGCTTGTAACCAGTGTTAAACTCCCATTCCGTTTATAAAGTTTATCACGTTTGACCGGGGTGCCTGGGTTGGCGCGTGGGAATGAGATATTTGCTACGGCAGAGACAGCTCGAGCTCTACTCAAGTTCACACTTCGCAAATCATCTTTTTCTCCCTTTTGAACAAAGCAGCACATGAGTGTTCTCATGCAGCTGATTAAAGTGATTTTCATAGCCAGTCGAAAATCCTTTAAGTGAAAGCTGTACAAGAATGGATTCAGAGCAGAGTTCGCATGGGATAAAATTATTGTGAAATTCAAAAAGCCCATAGGAACTTTACAGGTGGGACAGAATGCCTGCAAACACAAGTTTTTTTGAATTAAGGTATTTACGAGTATTAGGCCATATAATTATAGTTAATATAGTTAACGAATTTAATAATTAAGAATCTTGTAATTCTTTCTCAAAAAGACTGTAAATGATTGCATACACATCCGTCACACGCATCGCGTACAATTCGTGTGATTATAATATAATTGTAAAGAATGGACTGTGGGTCATTTATACCTGAATGCAGTTAATCGTATACAGTGGCATCCAACAAATGAGGAAAAATAAGACAATAATTCCCAGCTTTTTGGCTGCTTTGGCCTCCCTCCGCTTTTCATTCGCCAGAAAACGCATGACTTGAATGCCTCCACGGCTTTCAGATGTTAAAGAATCGGTTCTAGGTTGAGACATGCGACGAACTTGAGGAGCTAATGTTCCTTTCTGTCGAATCTGTGGGTTGGAATAGTTGGAAATATATGAAAAACAAACATAAATTTAAATTTAAAATACTCTTCAAACTAGAGGTGCGCGCCGCCGAGTCACGCCGCCGCCGACCGGGTTTTTTTGTGAAAATTTAGCGCCGCCGCCGCTGACAAATTTGAACGGCGCGTCGACGCGCCGGCGCGCCGGCGCCACGCCGTGAGCATGCCACGCCAGTCGACAATAAATTAAAAATCCGAGGTGCTAAAAAGTCAGTACCCAGCAATCTACATACGTGAGCCAGGGTTTCCCATATAGATAGACATGAGTTCGGGAGCATTGGTGCAACTTCAACAC
>Ga0210040_10002792_pt1 | contig 24220 bp, 25 predicted proteins | sample CryGeyCG12114_NA_FD_185462 | JGI IMG/M metagenome (GOLD analysis project Ga0210040, IMG submission 185462) | Groundwater microbial communities from aquifer - Crystal Geyser CG19_WC_8/21/14_NA (SPAdes) (version 2) | ecosystem: Environmental > Aquatic > Deep subsurface > Groundwater | place: USA... | reverse complement strand
AGGCGCCGCAAACACCATGTTCGCAGCCGAGGTGCGTGCCGGTAAGCCCGAGATGTTTGCGCAAAGCGTCGGCGAGATGTGTCCGGCTTTCAGCCAGGAATTCATGGTAGACGCCGTTGACGTTCAGCCGGATGGAACGAATGTCGCTCATGCCAAACCTCCCGTCGCTCGGCGAGCAGCATCGGTGAGCGCTTGCCCAAGCATGACTCCCCCGAGGCGGCGGCGATATGCGCCACTCGCATAGGCATCGTCGACGGCCTCCAGGGCTCTTGTCTCGCTCGTGAGCCGAGCAAACAAGGCCGCAGATGGTGCCGAGCCGATTAGCGCCGCTTCGACTGCGCTGAGCCGTCTAGGACGGGTCTCGACGCCGAATACCACGGCGCGTGCATCGCTAATCCGCTGCTCGTCGTCCACGATCAGGAGACACGCCGCCCCGGCCAGGGCGAAGTCTCCCTGACGTCGTGCAAACTCCCGGAACCCCCACCCATGTCCCTTTGGCTTAGACGCCAGCCTGATCCTCGACAGATACTCGCCTTCCCCAAGAGCGGGCGTCATATACGCGATGAACCAATCCTCGATGCCGACATCGCGCCGCCCGGAGGCGCTCACGATCTCGAGAACGGCATCGTGACAGAGAGCGACAGCGGGCAGCTCAGCGGCCGGGTCGAGGTGACACAGACTGCCGCCGAGCGTGCCCCGGCTGCGGGTTTGCCGGTGTCCTACGTGGCGCAAGGCACCGACCATCAGTGGACAATGGGCGCTGATCACCGTGTCGGTCATCAACTGCGCCTGCGTCGTCATCGCGCCGACGACGGCCAGGTTATTTACGAGCATCACGCCTTTGAGGTGGGCCAGCGCTGCAAGGTCGATCACGTGATCAGGTTGCACGTAGCGCAGGTTCATCATGGCCAGCAGTGATTGGCCGCCCGCAAGCAGCTTGGCACCATCATGCGCGAGCAACAACTCGCCAAGTTCGGTCTCCGACGTGGGCCGATGATAGGTAAAGGGAGCCGACTTCATGGCTGTGAATTCTCATGCTCGGCAATCCACCTCAGGAGATGGTCGTTAACCGCCTCAGCCTCCTCCATCAGGAAGAAGTGGCTGCTGTGCTCGAAGTAGACCTGGACAGGGCGCGCCACGCAGCTTGCCAGATGGTCGATGGTGCCGGGGGAGCATATCGGGTCGTGTCTTCCGCCGAGGATCAGCACCGGGCGCTCGAAGGCGCGGATGCGCTCGGACGTGTCCGACATCAAGGTCGCGTTGGCGAGATGTATGTAGGAGTCGCGATCGCGCCCCTCGTCCCCGAGTGCGTCTTCCAAACGCGCCAGCCGCGCGGGATCGGCATTGAACCACTCCGGTGAGACGAAGGCGAACGAGAACAGCCGCGCCCAGCGCCACCAGGTAAGGCCATCCTTGATCAGATCCCGCATGTTCTCGATCAAGCGGACTCCCAGAGGGTCCAGCAGGGCAAAGGAGCCGGCCAGCGTCAGGCTGCTGACGCGCTCAGGCGAGCGGATCGCGATCTCTTGGGCGATTGCGCCGCCCATCGATCGGCCAATCACATGCGCACGCGCGATACCGAGCTTATCCATCAAGAGGGTCACGGAGGCTGCGATTTCCCCCATGCTGGTCGCCCGTTCGACGGGTGAACTTGCGCCGCAACCCGGGTTATCGATGGCGATTACGCGGTATAGAGTAGACAGGGAGTCGATTTGCGGTCTCCAAGCCCGGTGATCGCCCGCCAGCCCGTGAATCAGCAAGACGCAGGGCCCAGCCCCCACGTCGTCATAACTTATCGTCCAACGACCTGCCTCGACGAGCGGCATTAGCTGTTCCTCGTCGGAGCCGCAGGGCGCTCCGACCGGTGGCTGCGTGCGAACATGCCCTTAATGATTGTCCATGCCAGGCCGAAGGCCGACAAGGGTTTTGCGACCTGGTGAGGCGACGGACTTGACGTCGGCAAGTCCGTCCCCACGTCAGTCCCCTGCCGGCCCACCTCCTTCTGCAGGTTTGATACAAATTGCGCCGCAATCTCGTTTGCGACGGCTTTCAGCAGACCTTCGGCCCGACCATATTGAGCGACCGAGCCGGTCAGTTGCAGATCCGTCGAGACCGCAAGAAGCGACCCCGCTTCCTGCTCCTTCAACGCAATGTCGACCGTGGCGATTGCCGTGCCGCGTCCCTTGGCGTCATTGCCCTTCGCAAGCAGCTTCGCGGTTCGGCTGGCTTGGTCCATCGCAACGATATCCAGTTCACCTGCAAAGGTCAGGGCCACCGGGCCGACCTTGACCGATACTTTCCCTCGATATCGGTTGTTATCGAGTTCCTCGGTCAGAGTGGCGCCCGGCACACATCTCGCCACCATCGGAATATCGAGCAACAGCGGCCAGACGTCGGCAGCGGGGAAAGGCAGAGTAACGTCGTTGTTGATCTTCATGTCGACTCCCGGGATAGGTCACGTTCAAGCAGCCGAGAGGGCGCCATCGACCGTGTAGAGGCCGCCGGTGGAGTGGCTGGACGTCGAGGAGCCGAGGAAGGCAACCCAACCTGCTACTTCCTCCGGCATGCCGTAGCGCCGGGCCGGTACGAACGCGGCCGCGTCCGTCGTTTCTTTCCGACCTGACTCGGCGTCGATTCTGGCCATCATCCGGCTGACGATGGGGCCCGGGTTAATGCAGTTGACGTGGACGTTGCGCGACGCGGCCTTGAGGGCGGCGGTGCGCATCGTTCATCACGCGCATGACCTGAGCGTCTGCACACACGTCGGCCGCCACGCCGAGAATCTGGCCTGATCCGGCCACAGCACCCTCGGCGCCGTTCACCTGCGGTTCGTGCACATCTACGGCCACGACGTGCGTACCCTGTGCAGCGAACAATCGGGCTGTCGCTGCACCGATGCCGCCAGCGGCACCGGTGACGATCACAACCTGGCCAGAGAAGTCTTTCTCTCTCATAACCCTCTCCAAGGTCTTGTTTTCGAAGAGGCGCGGCGGCCGTTACCGCTCGCTGCCTCGAACACCTTCAGGCCGCTGGCTCAACCCTTGCGAGAGGCCAGCAGTTCGGCAATTGCTTGCGAGGCCATGATCGCCCTGGGGAACCCGCCAGGGATGATCGTCAAATTGGCGATCTCCTTGACTTCATCCTCGGTCGCCCCGTGATTGAGGGCATAGCCGGCGTGAATCTTGATAAAGTCGGTAAGCCCCAGAACCGCGAAGGCTGCGCAGAGCGCCAACTGGCGGGTCCGGATGTCTAGCACGGTACGGTCGAAGATCTCGCCGACGGCAAACGCGCCCACTGCGTTGGAAAGAAACGGGAAGTCTCGCTCGAGTGCGTCGAGCGAGGGTGGTCGAGGAGCGCCGTTGGTGAGATGATTGACGATTTCCTCGCCGCGCTTGCGACGATCGGCGGTTGTTTGGTCGAGAGCGGTGTCGTTTGCCATGTTCTGTGTCCTGTTTTCAGTCGCGCGGCGTGACAGGCGGGCCGAGATAATCGGTCGTATCGGCGATTAGTCCGTCCCGGACGCGCCAGATGAAGCACGCTTCAAGATCGAAGCGATCCATTCCAAAGCCGTTTTCGCCATGATAGGTGAAGGTGCCGATGACGACCTCGGGGTCGGTCGTGTCGATGTACTCGATCGGCGTCGCACGCAGCTTCACGCCCGTCGCAAAGAACCGCTCGAAATGGCGTTTCAGGCCGTCGCGCGTTTCGAGCAGCGCGCTTTGATCGCGCGCAATCGGATGGCGAACAACCGTATCGGGTGCGTACAGCAGGTGCAGGTCCTGCCACTGGTCCGCAGAGATGCCGTCTGCCAGCTTCTGCATGACTTCCTTGGGGGTCAATTTGGTCATCACTGATCTCGTCTGATAAAGGGGTTAGGCAGCTTGGAGTTTGTCGAGAGACACCGCGAACTCATGCTTTTCGAATTCGACAGTCTGTGCACCCATGTCGAGGAAGGCCTTCATCCTGCGCTGCGCTTCGCCGCTCACAAGCGTCTGGTTCAGAGTGTGCGCCTCCTCCAATAGGCCAAGGCCAATTGGCAGATGGTCCGCCGCGTCGACGGCGACCTTGTTCAGCGCGATCGCGTCTGCCGGGAAGGTTGCGATGCGCTTGGCTAGGCGCATCGCGAAAGGCCGCACCTCCGCCGCCGGCAAGGCGCGATTGATCAGGCCGTAACGCTCGGCCACATCCGCGGTAAGCTCATCGCACCCCAGGATCACTTCAAGCGCGCGCATACGGCCGAGAAGCCGCGGAAGTCGTTGGGAGCCGGTGGCACCCGGCAGGACGCCCATCGCGACCTCGAACTGCATCAGAACGGACCGATCTGACGCGAAGGCCATGTCGCATGAGGTAAGGAATTCTGGGCCGATCCCGACAGCGCGCCCATCCAGGACGGCGATCGTTGCCTTTGGCAGTGTCCTGAGTGTCTCCAGCAGGCTTTGCAGCGGATTGAGCGTATTGCCCTTTGGGGGAATCACAGCGCGGCTTCCGAGGAAAAGATTGAGGTCTGCATGTCCGATGAAGAAGTCGGGGTTGGCGCTGTCGAACGTGACGACCCGTATCTGATCGTCGGTACCTAGCGCCTCTAAAAGATGCGTGAGTTCCTGAATCATCGTCGGCGTGACAAGATTCAAGGGAGGACTGTCGAACACAATCTGCGCGACACCATCAGCGTCATGGCGCCGAAAGGTCGTGTACTCGCCGGTCGGCATGTTGCTTCTCCGTGTTGAGCGGGGAAGTTAGCATCTATGCCGACTTAGATAATCGCACCGTTGCTTCATGGACTATATCCGGAAAGGAACATAGTTTAAGATGATGCGGGATGACGATCTCGAAGCATGAGATGCGATGGCTAACTACATGTGTTACCGCGCACGCCTGTCAAGCAAGCCAGAGACGCTGCTCGAGCGCTCCGCGCAAGCTGGGTGCAGGCGTCAAGGCCTGGAAGCTGAACCCTGCATTTGAGCAGGGCCGTTGGCTGTTGAAGCGTTTCACATGAACGGGTATCGAAGCCGCTCGAGGCTGTTGAAAAGCTCGAGGTTGCGGGACCGATGCTGATGGCCTACCCGTTCTCGGGCGGAGTGCCGAGCTGAGCCGCCGTGGCGCCTAGACGTATTGCCGCCGCGGTGCCCGCTCCGCTCATGATGCCACCTGCCGCGATGACGGGCATGCTCAGCTCCGGACGAGCAGAGCAGTCAGCGCCAGCGTGCCGAGCTGAGCGTCGGGCAGCGCGGAATCGAAGACGCCGCGGTGCCCGCCCCCCTTCCAGCCCTGCGCGATCACCGCATCCAGCCCGGCGTCGGCGCTTGCTCGCGCTTGAGTCAGGCTCGCCGCCGACCCGATCAGGATAGCGCCCGCCTTCCGGAGGCAGTCCATCGCGGACGCCCGAGGCAGTCCGAAGTGGAAGCTCGCCACGCTCGGCCTCAATTTGACGATGAACTCCGGCATCACCTCATCGACCACGAAGCTGCGGTAGATCTCCCTCACGCGATTCGGCGCCGGCGCATCGAAGGTGACGAACTAGTCTCTTAGGCGATCGGTCCAGGCAGTCTCGCGTGCCGTGTCCGCGACCGCGACCGCGACCGCGACCGCGGGGCAGTGGCAGAACAGGTTCACGTACAACTGTCCGTTGTGCAACGCCGGTGTCGCCATGATCAGCTGCCGCGCCGCATCCGCTGTAGCGGCGTCCACCCCACTTGAGCGCTCGTACTCACACCATGCATGTAAGGATGCCATGACACGGATGTGGGCGACCCGCACGGATCGACCTCTTCGATCCGGCCAAGCGCGACAACATCGACGTTCCGGGTCCGGTGCGAGCATCGAGGCAAAGGAAGCGGTCGACGGGGCTGATGGCTGCGTGAACGAGGCGGCGTTGTAGGCACGCGAGGCCCAATGCTGGAAGGACTGGCGGGATGAAGCCGTCCGGACGGCTTCGTCCCCGTCGTGCGAATGGCCACCGAAGCACTCTCACGGCCGATCCTTCGCGACATGTCGCACGCTCTCGAACCAGCGGCGACAATCCTCCACCATCGACGCCCGACCACGTGTCCCGTATCGTAGCTTCTGACTTCAGCTCGCGCGCCGAAGAGGGTCCCAAGGTACTCAGAGGCCATCTCGTGGAAGACCTGGTCAACGACCGCATCCGCTTCACCCCCGTGGCCCCGCCTCTCACGTCGTCTTGCGGCCAGCCGCTCCAACCACTCGCCGTCGATAGAGTCGCCAATGCCCCCAGACCCAGCCACGCCTGCACCAGGCCGATCCGGACGAGCATGGGAACCAGCGTTCCGGAGGCGACGATGCCCAGCCCCACGCCCTGAAGATCGCACCGCCCACCACTCCATGACGTGAGTGCCGGACGTGCGGCAAGATGGTGGGCGCGGCCAGGATCATGGCGATGCCGCCGAAAATCCGGACACGAGCCTCCAGGCGAAGAACCAGGGGAAGCCCGCCCGCCAGGCGGACGCGACGAACGAGGCTGCGGCGAGCACCATCGATGCACGCAGAAGCGTGCGCGCCTCGATGCGACGAGCGAGCATGCCGGCGCCGATCACGCCCACAAGATAGCCCGCGAGGTTCGTCGCTCCCAAGAAGGCGACGTTCGCGGCCGTGAACCAATGCTGCTCGATCAGGGCGGGAAGCAGGGAAGTAAGGCGAACCGTGCAAGGCCGATGCCGACGAGGCTCGTGCACATGCCCGACACCGTCATACGCCAGGCATCCGGCTGTCGCCGAGGCTCTTCCGCTTCGGTCATGGCTGGCCAGTCAGTGGCCACGCCATCTCGTGCTGACTGTCTCGCGCCCATGCCTCGAGGAGTGGAGCATCAAGGACGTGGCGGGAACCACGAACCCCCAACTGACTGTCTTGCGCCATATGCACGAATGACGGGCCAAGTGGACCAGGGTGTCCTGCTGCGTTTTACAACTGCCAATGGAGCAGACATCCAGCTCGATCAAGCACGTCTGCCGCAGGGCTGTATTGCGGGAGTCGGCCACACATCCGGCCCGAGGTGGACTAAGGAGCCCCGAGCAGGAGGATTTGAACGTGCCGGATCGAATACCCATTCTCATCGCGGGCGGCGGCATCGCCGGTCTGGCGCTTGCGCGCGCCCTGCACAAGTCCGGTCTCGACTTCCATGTGCTCGAAGGCCGGGCCGGTCCGGGCGACGCGGGGCTTGCGATCAATCTGCCCGGCAACGCGATAACAGCACTTGAGCAGCTCGGCATCGGCGAGCAGATCGCCGGATTGGGTCGTCCGACGCGACGAAGGGAATACCGGACCGATCGCGGTCGGATGCTGTTCGCGATCGACGAGGTCGCATTCTGGGGCGAGGAGATGCAACCCCGCGCGATGCGCCGGTCCGATCTGCTGGCCCTGTTGGCCGATGGGCTGCCGCCCAACGTGCTGTCCTTCGGGATGGAGATCGGAGCAGTGCACACGGCGGTAGATGCCGTGAGCGTCGAGACGGTCGCAGGTGCCCGCCTGGACGGCGATCTCCTGATCGGCGCGGACGGCGTTCGTTCGGCCGTGCGCCGCCTGGCCTTCGCGGAGACGTTGCCGCGTCCGGCGCTCCTGGCGAATGCCAGCTGGCGCTTCCTGGCGCGCAACCCCGGGGTGGACTGCTGGACGCTCTGGGCCGGTCCCGAGTCCATGATCCTGCTCATCCCACTGGATGGCGAGGTGGTCTACGGCTGGATGACGGTTCCGGCGACTGCAGGATCCCCGGCGGCGCTCGCGGACAGCTTCAAGCGCTTTCCGGCCGTGGTGCGAACCGCGGTGGAAGAGGCGGTCGGTAGCGGCGCGGCTCTGCACCATTCGCCGATCGAGGAGGTTCGGGCCGAGCGATGGGGTCGCGATCGCGTGCTCCTCGTCGGCGATGCCGCCCATGCCACGGCGCCGGTCTGGGCGCAGGGTGCCGCGCTCGCGCTGGAGGACGCGCTGGTGCTCGCGAATCTGCTCGCCAGCGGCCGGGATCGGCAGCACGTCGCGTCGGTGTACGAGGAGGTGCGGCGGCCGCGGGTGCACCATGTCCAGCGCATGACCGATCGGCTGTCGCGTGCGGCCAGGATGCCCACCATCGTGCGCGGCGCGTTGATGCCATTCGTTGGGCCGAAGAGCTACGCGTCCACCTACGGTCCTCTCAGGACGGATGCGCTTGCTTCTCTGTCGAACGCATCCGGCGCCAGTGCCGCTCCTCCCTGGTCATGACGTGGCCGCTCCGCGTAGCAGCCGGTCTATGACGATGCGGTCTGCGTCATTCCTTCGCAACATTACGACGGTGCCGGCCCGGCTCGACGATGCTTCTAAACCGCATCGCGTTGTTTGTTCAGACCGGTCGGGTTCTGACCCTGACGGCCTCCGGTGTCGCTCGTCGAGATTCGGCGGAGCCCCTCACCTCCGCAGCGGCACGTAGGAGCTCTCGGCATAATCTCCGGCGCCCGGATCACGGATGCCAACGAAACAATACCAAGCAAGGAAGCTTCCAATGAACATCCTGCACATCGATGCCAGCGCAAGCGACCCGGCAGCGTCCCACTCCCGCCGGCTCTCGGCTGAGCTGGTCGAACGGCTGAAGGCCGCGACCCCCGGAGCCACGGTCTGCTATCGCGATGTCGCGGCTGATCGCCTTCCCCATGTCGACATGACCATCCGTCAGGCGGGGGCGCCGGAGGCGGCAGGGATGCGTCGCTTACCGGAACGGTGACGCGGTCCAGGGAACTGGTCGACAAACTCAAGCGCGCGGATGTCGTCGTCATCGGTTCACCGATGTACAACTTCACGGTGCCCTCAACCCTGAAAGCCTGGATCGATCACGTCGCGATCGCGGGGCGGACGTTCCGATATACGTCGAACGGCGTAGAGGGTCTTCTTAGGGGCAAGGCCTACTTTGTCCTCTCTTCCGCCGGCGTCTACTCCCAAGGCCCGCTTGCCTCCTTCGTGCACCTCGCGACCTGCCTTACCGCGATATTCGGTTTCATGGGGCTCGACGACGTAAAAGTCGTACGGGCCGAAGGAGTCGCGTACGGACCTGAGCAGGACGAGGCTGCAATGGTTTCTGCCCGGGCGCGGATGGATGCCCTTCTCGACGGATAGTCAATCGCCCCGAGCGCTGGTCCAATCCCGCTCGGGCGCTTCGCATCCGTAGACGTGTCCCGGATCCGGTCGCCTGCCGATCGGGAGCTTCGACCGGTCGGATGTGCCCTTCGTGTCGACCCGACCGCACCACATCTTCAGAGATTGAAACGAATCCTATGGCCCTCTTCCCCTAAGAGCCACAAACTGTAGAATCCAAAAAAACGGATTGGCCGTCGCTCCACGAGCGAGACATTGGCGTCAACGGGATCCGTTTTCATGTGAGAACGGGCGGGAGCGGGCGTCCGCTTCTGCTCCTGCATGGTTCGCCGCAGTCGTGGTTATCCTGGCGCAAGCTGGTCCAACTACTGCCCGAAGACCGCGCTCTCATTATCCCCGGCCCTCGAGATTATGGTGGAAGCGAGAAGCCAATTGCTGGATCCGGCCTTCGAGTTGGCGGAGGATCTGCGACACCTCGTCCGGCAACTTGAGCTCGGCACAGTGGATCTGGTGGGGCACGATCTTGGTGCGATGGTCGCCTATGTCTATGCGACGAAACCAAGACGACGTTCGACGCCTCGGGATCATGGAGGCTCCGATCCTAGGCGTCCCCTCCGCGACGCTCGAACCCGTGCTGGCCAATTATTGGCATCTGGACCTGTACGCGCATCCACGTCTTCCGGAACTGCTCATTGCCGGGCGCGAGCGCGCGTATCTTGCCGAATTCTTCCGACCTTATGGGAACATCGACGTGATTGGAGACTCGGCGCTCGACGAGTACGCTCGCCACCTCGCATTCCCGGGGAAATCGGCGGAACGGTCGGAGTTTACCGCAGATTTGCGGACGACCTGCCGGCATTATCTCGCCTGACTCGAGCCAAGCTGAGGATGCCCGTGCGGGCAGTCGATGGGGATCTCTCGATGGGCATGGGACCGTACGAGCAGTTCAGTCAGCTGGCTCACGAACTGCACGGACCCATCATCCGCAACTGTGGTCACTGGATCGAGGAGGAACAGCCCGGCCAAGTCGCTGAGGCACTCGGCTCATTTCTGAGGTAGGCGTAGGTGCGGGCGTGATCTGCGTTGCTCGACCGTTTTTTGCGACAGCGCCCGCGTCCGAGTGTCCGGCAGAAGCGGCCCGATCAGAAGTTTGACGCAAGCAGAAGGGGCGAGCAAAGGACGACATGGTCGCCGCCGTGCTTGTCGCTGGGACCGAAACGCTCGAGAGGTTTGACCGGTCCGAAAGTCGGTACTAGTTACAGCGTCACGACGTCGCAATGTCGGTGCCGACGCGCCGTGACCACGGCACCGGAATCGGCGATGGCGACCGACGAGGCTCGCTTGATGGCGATGGTCTATCCGATGGCGGTGGTTGGCTGACGCATATCGTTCGCCGGCAATCTCTGGTTTCCTGCTCCGCCGGCGAGTGCAGTGGAGATGTTGCCGCCGTCGGTTTCCGCGTCATAGATGGCGTAGGTGCTTCGCCCGTTGTACTTGGCCCGATACAATGCGCGATCCGCCCTTCCGAGAAGCGAGAAGGAATCGTGGCCGGGACGGAAGATGGCCACGCCGATCGAACCGCCGGTCCGGATCAGGGTCGAGGACAGTTGCGCCGGTTGGCAAATGCGCTCCAGCACGCGGAGTGCCAGAGCTTCCGCCCGCTGCAGGTCACAGTCGCTGGCCAGGATGACGAATTCGTCTCCGCCCAGACGTGCGCAGAGATCGTGATCCTCCCGGCACGCCGAACGCAGCCGCGTCGCGGTCTCGACGATCAACTCGTCCCCGCATTGGTGACCGTAGGTGTCGTTCACCGCCTTGAACCTGTCCAGGTCGACGAGCAGCAGAGCCAGACTGCCACCTCCACGCTCGACCTTCATGATGGCACCTTCGAGCGCCTGCATCAGGGCTCGACGATTCGCTAGTTCGGTCAGTTGATCGTGCAGAGCCAGGTGAGTCGCGCGCGCTTCGCCTTCGAGCACGGCTCTCTGAGTAGCGAGCGCTCGGCCATGCGCGTAGGCAAGCAGCATGATGAAGGCTCCCACGAGCAGAAGTGTGGGCCAGAGAACGATCCGGCGGAGCTCTGCCCCCGGACGCGACTGCCGCCACGAAATCCAGCCCACTGCTTCGTTCCGTAGGTTACGGATCGGGTAGGCGTTCGGAGCAGCCTTTCGGCGAACGATTTCGAGGCCGCTAAGACCCATGCCCTCCAGGCTGGTCGCTACGAAGTTGCTGTATGGCGTGACCGCGACCAGCAGCGGTGCAGAGACGTGCGCCAGCCTGACGGACGCCGTCGCGGGTGAGAACGGAGCGGCGACCACCATGTACAGCGTGCCGTCGGACCAGACCTGATCGATGGCTGCTTCGCGAGAACCTGCCTTCGAGCGAAGGTGACGCCGAATAGCTCTCATGCGATCCGGAAGTGCAGCTTCGAGCCCGGCCAGGGTTCCGGTGGCCTTCGTCGGCGCATGCCGACCGGAAATGAATCGGTTGTGATGGTCGAAGGTGTAGGTGAGGATGCTCGCCTTCGGCAGGCTGGGAAAGGTGGATTCCGCCCATGCGGCATCGCGGGCGTGATCGAGGCGGCGCACCGCTTCATCGCTCTGCGCCCACGCCGCAAGGCTGGCGCGGCTGGCCTGAAGATCGGCCGTCACGCGAGTGATCAAGAGACTTCGTTCGGCGAGCGCCTCCCGTCTGTCCATGTGCACGGTCATCACAACCACGCAGGCAATCAACGTCACGGCCGATAGGCCGCCCAACAACGCGACGAGATTGAAGGACCCGAACAGCCGCACTCTTGCCCCACCCTTTTCATGCTGTTGCGGCCACGTACATCATAAGTCTGTACGAAGTCTGACGAACCGACGCGGGCGAAGTCATCCTAGGTGCAGGGATGCCGGCGAAAGCGCCATGAGCCGCTGCCGACGCGGGCGGATCGCGGCGCTTGTCGCTTCGACGTCCGCCGCGCTTCTCGGGAGCGACGCCCGATGCGCGCTGTCGCCGTACCACGGTCGGCGCTGTTCATAAGCGCGCATCCACCTTCTGCGGATCAAGCCCTGCCGACGGTCCGTCGCTGCCGGTTCGAGCCATGCTCTCGACTGCCTACGCCGTCCGCCCGACGGCGGCCCGTCGTCGGGTGACATGGCTTGGCTGGACCCCGATCCGTCGTGCGGAGGGGGCTCGGACAAAGCCTTCGTTCCAGACGCCGACGCCGGAACGGAGCGTTGGCTAAGCCGCCCGTTCCCGTACGCCGGGAAGTGCCGTCAGGGTTCGGGCATCGCCCGTCATCATCGAGCCGCGCCAATGTAACGATCCTGACATGCCCCCCTCCTAACTGCCGCTCGACGCGGACCGGATGAGCCGCCGGGGAGACACCATGAAGTTCGCGACCAGCTGCGCTCTCGCTGCGCTGCACCTCCTCAACGCGCCCGTAGCCATGGCGCAATCATCGACGTCGCAAGAAGGCTCCGCGTCATCTGCCGTCATCCCGGCTGCCTTGCAGCAGGAGGTGATCGTGACCGGCACGCGCGAAAGGGGCCGCACGAAGTACGACACCCTCTCCCCGGTGGACGTGCTTCCAGAGGCGTTGGTGCGCTCCAGCGTGTCGAGCGACATCAACGACAATCTCGCTCAACTCCTTCCGTCCTTCACGATCCAGCGCCTGCCAGCCGCGGATGGCCAGGCGTTCGTTCGTCCGGCATCGCTGCGCGGCCTATCGGCCGACCAGACGCTCGTGTTGGTCAACGGCAAGCGCTACCACCGCTCGGCTCTGCTCGGCACGCGCGGCGCGCAGTCGCCCGACCTCGCCAGCATCCCCTCGCTCGCGATCAGGCGGATCGAGGTGCTGCGTGACGGTGCATCGGCCCAGTATGGCTCGGACGCGATCGCAGGCGTGATCAACATCATCCTGGACGACACGCCGGGCATGGAGGGGTTCGGACAGTTCTCCCAGTACTACAAGGGCGACGGCAAGGAATACCAGTCCGGCGCGCGCGGCGGCATTGCGCTGGGCGACCGAGGCGCAATGGTGTTCACCGGCCAGTTCGACCATGCTGAGGCGACGTCCCGCACGCGCCAGCGTCCCGACGCGACCGCCTTCCAAACGGCGCATCCGAGCATCGCGCTCCCCAACCCCGTCCAGCGCTGGGGACAGCCGGACGAAGAGCGCGTTCGAGGTGCTCTCAACATGCACTACGAACTGGTTCCCCAAGCCACGCTCTACGCCTTCGGAACGGTGCAGCAGGGCGAGGGCGTGACCGACTTTAATTGGCGCAATCCCGACGGCACCGCCAGCGTATACGGCTCCAGCCGGGCCTTCCCCGGCTTCAGCTTCAACAGCATCTATCCGGCCGGCTTCACGCCCCGGTTCGGCACTCGATTCGCCGATCTCCAGCTGGCGAGCGGCGTGCGCGGCGAGCTGGGCGGGCAATTCACCTACGACCTAAGCGCGTCCGCCGGGCGGAGCCGGATCGACTACACCTTGGGGGAGAGCCTGAACGCCTCGCTTGGCCCGCTCAGCCCGACGGGCTTCTACCTGGGCCGCCTGACCCAGCGCGAGTACAACCTCAACGCCGACTTCGTATACCGGCTGCCCATAGGCGGGACGGAGCCGGTCAACATCGCCTTCGGCGGCGAGCACCGGATCGAGCGCTACATCGTCGAACCGGGCGACCCGGCGTCCTATGCCATCGGCCCGGACGCCGCCACCGGCCTGGCCCCGAACTCGAACGGCTTCCCGGGCTTCGGCCCGGCCCAGGCCGGCGCCTTCCGGCAGCGCAGCTATGCCGGATACCTCGATCTCGAATGGCGCCCCGTCCAGATGCTCTCGCTCGGCGCGGCCGGCCGCTACGAAGACTTCTCCAGCTTCGGCGACAAGTTCACCTACAAGCTGTCCGCCCGTGTCGATCCTGCCTCGTGGGTGGGAGTACGCGGCACCTACTCGACCGGCTTCCGTGCACCGACCCCGGCGCAGCTCAACACGCGCGTGGTGAGCCAAGGCCTCGACACCCGCACGCTGCAGGTGTTCAACCAGGGACGGCTCGCGCCCACGGACCCGCTTGCGGTCGCGCTCGGCGCTCAACCGCTACGGCCCGAGACGTCAAAGAACATCAGCGCCGGTCTGGTGTTCCAGACCCGGGTGGGTCTGGGCGCGACGCTCGATCTGTACCAGATCGACGTCGACGATCGGTTCAGCCAGTCGGCGACGATCGCGATCCCGGGTACGCTGCCCAACCCGGACCGGTTCACCTCCATCAGCTATTTCACCAACGACTTCGACACACGGACCCGGGGCATCGACGCCGTGCTGACCTACGCCCGAGTCCTCGGACCCGGACGCGCCAATCTGACGCTCGCCTACAACTACAACCAGACGAAGGTGCGCAGCGGCACCAGCGCAGCCATCGCCAACGCGACGCAGCGCAGGGTGTTCGAGGAGCGGCTGCCGCAACACAACGCGACCGGTACGCTGGGCTATGACATCGGTCCGATCGGGCTCCTGGTCCGGGGCCGCTACTACGGGCCATGGACGGACGTGACGGGCAACGCGACCGGCGAGCTGTTCCAGCGCTTCGACGGGATCGCTCTTTTTGACGCCTCCGTCGCCTATCGGTTCACGCCGAACCTCTCGGTCCGGGCTGGCGCGGAGAACGTCTTCGACACCTATCCGGACGAGGCGACCAATCAGGCCAACCGCGGTCTGATCTATTCGCGCAGCGCGCCATTCGATACCGATGGCGGACAATACTACGTTCGGCTGGGCCTGAGCTTCTAATGATCAATCGACGCACCCTCCTCGTCGGCGCCGCGGCCGCAGCGGTTCATCCGGTCCAGGCCCTTGCCGCGCCGGACGCAGGCGACGAGGCGTTCTGGGCCGACGTGGCCGCGAAGTACGACCGGCCGAAGGAGGTCATCCAGCTGGAGAACGGCAACTGGGGGGCGATGCCCCTCCCCGTCCTTCACGCTTATGAGGAGGCGGTGGCCCGGGTCAATCGCGACACCAGCTTCTACGCGCGTCGTGGGATGACGACTGACCTGATCGCCGCAAGGGCCGACGTCGCAGCGGAACTCGGAGTTCCGCCGGATGAGATCGCGTTTACTCGTAACGCGACGGAGGCGTTGAAGGCCCTGATACTCGGCTACAACCGGCTGAGCCCGGACGACGCGGTGCTGTACGCCGACCTCGACTACGACAGCATGCAGGCGTGCATGGAAAGCCTGCGCGCGCGACGCGGCGCGAAGGTGCTCAGGATCGCTCTGCCCGAGCCCGCCACACGGGAAAGTCTTGTGGCCGCATACGCGGAGGCCATGGCGGCCGAACCGCGGCTCAAGTTGATCCTGCTCACCCATCTTGGCCATCGCACCGGGTTGGTGATTCCCGTCCGGGAGATCGCCGCCATGGCACGCGCGCGCGGGATCGACGTGATCGTCGACGCCGCGCACAGCTGGCAGCAGCTCGATTTCACGCTGCCCGACCTCGACTGCGACTTCGTGGGGCTGAACGGGCACAAGTGGTTGGGCGCGCCGCTCGGTGTCGGGATCATCCATATCCGGCGCACGGCGCTCGGGCGCATCGACTGCGATCCGGCCGAGCGAAGTGGCGGCCCGGATGCGCTACGTACCCGCGTCCATACCGGCACGCTGGACTACGCCGCTCAATTGACCGTGCCCGCGGCATTGACGTTCCAACGCAGGATCGGCCGCGGTCGGCGCGCAGCCCGCCTGCGTTGGCTCCGCGACCGATGGGTGGCGAAGGCTCGGCTAGTTGATGGGATAGACGTCCTGACGCCCGATGATCCGGCGCTTCACGGCGGGATCACCTCTTTCCGGCGACGCGGGATCACCGATGCGAGCGGCAACGCGGCACTCGCGCAGCAATTGCTGGATCGTCACGGCATCTTCACCGTCCACCGCACGGGTCCGGGTCGTGGAGCTTGCGTCCGGGTCACACCGGCTTTGTTCACGAGTCCAGCGGACATGGACGCGCTTGCTCAAGCCCTGACCACCTTTGGGGCCACCTGATTCGGGTCTTTCCGAGACTCCGCTTGTTCGGACGTCACCGATCGTTCCGGTGCAGTCGAATCTGTCCCGGAGCGCCCGGACGGTAGTAGCTTGGTGGGGTTAGGAAGAACATATGGCACTGCTCAGTCTCGAGAAGATCCGTGAGATCAAGACCGTTGCGGAGCGCTACGCGACGCACGAGCGCGAGCGGCTGATCCGCGCCGATGCCGCGGCGCAACATTCGGGCCAATTCGGCGCCGCGCGCAACGGAGCGCCCACTCGCCAACGTTGAACTGCCGCAGCGGTGGAGATCGCCAACAACGTCCCGACCGCCGCGAACGACCGTTGCATCGTCGCGAGAGCGACGCCCTTCCATCGTCGACAACTCGAAGCCGTGCTCGAGGCGGCGGATGCCGAGCGGGTGTCCGCACTCACCGAGTTCGACGCCGCCGACCTGCTCGCGGAGCAGGACGTCTTCATCGCCTACGTGGCGGACGAGCCGATCGGATGCATCATGGCCATGTCGGGGCCGATCACCGTCATTCATGGCCTGTTCGTGGTGCCAGCCCAGCGCGGTCGCGGGTACGGATGCGAGTTGATACGAGCCGCCCTTCCCGCGTTCGAGCAGTCGGATGTCCGCCGGGAATACTGGACGGCGATCGAGGCCAGAAACGACGGCGCGCGCGAGCGCTTCATCAGGTTCGGCTTTAGCCTGGTCCCCGAACTGTCGGATGATGGTATCCAACTCATGACGCGTCGCCGCGGGCATCCGACGACCTCCTTCGACGGCGGCTCCGCCCCTCTCGCTGTCGCTCCGAGGCATCCGGTAAGGGCAGCGATGGCCCGTTGAACTCCTAGCGCCATCGGCTCCATGCAATCAGCCGAGCGCGCCGCCGGCTGCGGCATGCCCGCGGCTTGATCGATTTGCCTGTCGCCCGAGCCGCTTCCGAGGCCGGCCTCGGCGTCGATCGCAAGGTCCGAATGGCCCTTTTCGGCGGTGAGGGCGCAGCCCAAAGTCGGTACGGCCCCTCGCTCGTCCGAGGCATACCTTCGGTGCCGGTCGACCCTGCGGACCGCCGGCTCACGACGTCCGCCGTAAATCATCACCGCGGCCCAGGCGATCTCGTCGGCAAGTAGCTCTTCCTGCGCCGATGCCGACCAGATCTTGCGGTCCGGATCCCAGCGATAAACCCTCGCGCTGAAGCAGTCGAAGATCGAGACGAGCTTCGAGGCGAGCGACACTGTTGCTGACGGCAGAATCGGAGATGCCCAGAACCCTCCCCGCCTTGTCGAAACTGCCAAGCTCCGCCACATGAACGCCATGATGCTTCCGAGTCTGTCCTAGCCATGCGCACCTCTCCAGCCGGCCTGTCGAAAGCTAGAGCGTGAACTGGCGGACGTGATGCCAGTACCTGACCCTTTGCTCTGGACGCATGCAAGCTGATGCCTACTCGCCATCCAGCGGCCATCGCGGCTACTTGACACGATCGAAGGTTAGGTGGACCGATCTGATCGGTCGCGTTGCACCGATCCCAGCGCCCGCCGAAAGTTCGGAAGAGCCGTCGCGCACATCGCGCGGATACGGTGCCAAGGTGCCGTCACTTGCAAGCCGTACATCCAAACCGACGCGGTTGGACGGCGGCACAATTGCCCCCCTTCAACGTTCACAGCAGCCACTTTCACGATGACCGACGACATCGAAGGTCAGCGTGTTCCCGTCATGAGCTCGGACAGTGCACGTCCGGCGACTGATTGGGACGAATTGTACAGGCCATGGCGGAGATTTTCGGTGCTCGACGCGCTCGGTCGCAGCCGTCTCTGAAGTGTAGCGTAAGCGCAACCGAACGGAAACGACCCTGCCCTAGCGCGGCGCTGCAACGAACAGAGCAAGCCGGAAGCGGGGCATCATGAAAACTTTGTTGTTGGCGAGCGCAGCGGCGTTCGCCTGGCCTCCCGGCATTGCTTGGGCGCAAGAGACCGACCAGACCACGACGGACAGCCCCGCCGACCCTGACCAGAGCGGCGACGTCGTCGTCACCGGGCAGCGTGCGGCGCTATCACGCGCGATCGAGGCCAAGCGGACCGCTATCGGTGTCCTGGATGTCGCCTCCGCCGACGAGATCGGGCGATTGCCGGACCGCAACGTTGCCGAGGTCATCGAGCGTCTACCGGGTGTTGGCGTCACCTACGACCAGGGTGAGGGACGCTACGTCGCGATCCGGGGCGTGCCGTCCAACCTCAACAACTACACGCTGTCCGGGCTAGAGATCGGCAACCCCGACGGTACCACGCGCGCGCTGCCGCTCGACATCGTCTCGGGTCAGCTCCTGAACCGGGTCGAGATCGCCAAGGTCAAGACTGCGGACATGGACGGGCAGGGTATTGGCGGCACGGTGAACCTGGTGCCGCAGACCGCGTTCGACTTCCGCAACCCGTTTGCGCTCTCCGCCTCGGCCAAGGCGGGCTACCAGGAGCTGAACAAGAAGGTGCCCTACCAGGCCGACGGCTCGATCGCGGGGCGGTTCGGTCCGGACGAGCAGTTCGGGGCGGTGCTGGGCGTCAGCTACTCCTATCGCGACTTCGTCAGCGAGGGCTTCTACCCTGATAACTGGCGACCTGACGCCCGCTTTGCGCGGGGCGGCGTGCCCGACAACATCAAATACACCGAATATTCGCTCGCCCGCACGCGACTTGGTGCGACCGGATCGCTCGACTGGCGGCCGAGCGACCGGCAGACGCTGTACGTGCGCGGCTTCTACTCGAAGTTCAGCGAGGACGAGGTGCGCCCGCGGTATCGCCTCGACTTCTCGACGCCGGCGCTGGCCGGGACGCCTCAGTTCACGATCAACCCCGACGGGCTGACCGGCACGGTCACAGGAAGCGGGCCCGAGCGTCGCGAGGATCTCCGCCTCGACTACAAGGCCAAATGGCTGGTGACTGGGCTCGCAGGCGGCTCGACCGAGATCGACCAACTCAAACTGGAGTATGAGGGCGGCTACAGCCGCAACCAGACGCTCGACCAGTACCCGATCTGGCAGTTCCGGTGTAATCCGGGCACCGTCACCTTCGATTTCAGCGACAAGCTATACAGTGCGGCGCCGGTGACCGAGTGCAGTGCCAATCAGCTGCAATTCCGCCAGTACCAAGCTTTCCACCAGCTCAGCGACGAGGAGATCTGGCAGGGCAAGGCGGATGCCACCTACGTTCTCGGAGGCGATAGCTTCGTGAAGTTCGGCGGCAAGTACCGCCATACCGATCGCGCCTTCGACCAAGAGCAGCCGACCTGGACGCGCGCGAGCGCCAACGCCAACCGTTGGACGCTGGGCCAGTACGGGCTGGGCGGACCGGCCGTCTGTGTCTACCCCGACAACAAGAACACCGATCGCTGCTTCAACAACAGCCCGACCTTCAACATTCCGGCCCTGCAGGACTTCACCGACGCCAACCTCGGTGGTGCGCTCATCCCGGTCGACGCCGCGACGACGCTGACCAACAACACGGTTGCCGACTTCTCGCTCAAGGAGGAGGTGGTCGCCGGCTATGCGATGGCAAACCTTCGCGTCGGCGCGATCACGGTCACGCCAGGCCTGCGCTACGAGCGGACCCGCCTCGAGGTGAACGGCTTCCGCTTGCAGAACGGGACAATCGTGGTGCCGAGCGCGGGCAGCAGCAACTATGACGACTGGCTGCCCTCGCTCATCGTGCGGATCGCGCCATCGGACGAGACGATCTTCCGCCTCGCCTATTCGCGTAGCCTCGGACGGCCCGAGTACAGCAGCTTGTCCCCGGGAGGCTCGTTCAACACTGCCGATGGCACCGCCTCGTTCGGCAACCCGGACCTGAAGCCATATCGCGCCGACAATCTCGACGCGACCGCCGAATGGTACTTCGCGCGCGGCGGCCTGCTCAGCGTCGGTGCCTTCGCTAAGTTCATCAAGAACCCGATCTTCACCCAGACGACGACGCTGACGGGTCAGGTCATCGGTGGCGTCCCCATTCCGACCTTGCGCGTGGCGCAGCCATTCAATGCCGACAAGGGCGACATCATCGGCATCGAGGCGCAATACCAGCAGCAGTTCACCTTCCTGCCGGGGTTGTTGTCGGGCCTGGGCGTGCAATTGACGGGTACTCTCACCGACTCGTCACTGCGCCTGCCGACTGGGCGCACCTCCACCTTCCCGCAGCAGTCTGAATTCCTGTACGGGGCCGAGATCTTTTATCAGCGCGGCGCCGTCGAGGCCTCGGTGGCGTTCCACAACACTGGCAAGTCGCTGCTGGCGGTGGGTGACCCGGTCTACAACGACCAGTACAATGACGACCTGCGGCGCCTCGACGCGAAAGTCAGCGTCGCTCTGTTCGACAACGTGCGGGTGTTTGCGGAGGGTCAGAACCTGTCGGACGAGCCCACCCGCCAGTATCAGGGCGGCAACCCCGACTGGCTTATCCAGAACGAGCGTTATGGCCGTACTTTCTACGGCGGCGTATCGGTCCAGTTCTGATGTTGGGGCTGGTTCTCGCAGCGCAGCTCGCGGCCGCAGAGGTCAGGAGGCTGCCGTCCGATTACGCTCATCAGGGCGTCGCTGCCGACGCGGTGTCCGTGTACGCCATTGCGAACAGTGCGATCGCCCGGATCAGCAAGGTGACTGGCGAGCAGCTGGCGGTCTGGAAGGGTGATCCTGCCCGCTACAAGCACCTCAACAGCTGCGTCGTGCGGAAAGCATCGCTGGTGTGCGTAGTGTCAAATTATCCCGACACGCCGATGCGCAGTCGCGTCCTCTGGCTCGACAAGGCCACCCTGAAGCTCCAGCGCGAGCATGACCTGGGGCATGGGGCGGGCTCCCTAACGTGGCTCGACTGGCACCAGGGTAGCTGGTGGGCGGGCTATGCCAATTACGACGGCAAGGGCGGGGAGCCCGGACGCGACCACCGCGAAACCGCTCTCGTTCGCTACTCGGCGAGCTTCATCGAACAGGCGCGCTGGCGCTTTCCCGAAGCTGTGCTGGCCCGTTTCGCCCCGCGCAGCTCCTCCGGTGGCGTCTGGGGGGCGGACGGGCTGCTCTACGTGACCGGGCATGACCGATCGGAGCTGTACGTTTTGCGCGTGCCTGTCGGGGGCAGCGAGTTGGGATTGGTCGCCACGATGCTGACGCCGACCGGAGGTCAGGCGATCGGCTGGGACGGAGCCGAGAAGCGCCTGCTCTGGTCGATCGACCGGGCGCGTTCCGAACTGGTGGCTAGCTACGTCATGCCGGTGCCCCGGCCATCGGCTGGCGCCCCGGAGATGGAGGCTCACTCACTCGCTCGTGCCGCTTCGGGCGGTGCCGAGCGTGGCGAGGCCGGGACGGAAATGCCGGTGCAATGACGCATGATTCGATGTGCGTCCTTCCGCACAGATCGCCCGCGGCGCAAACAGCTTTATTTGATCACCCACGTCTGCCGGGAGTGCCGTTCCGAAAGGCCGCCGTCACCTAGGTAAAGAAGCTCCGATCAGTTGGGATCTGTCACTCAGGCCAGACCACGCGGTCGTACATCGTCATGTATCCCGCAGCGAGACCGCCGGACGGCGCATCTGGGCCGTACCCGCCTTCAGTCGCTCGAGCCGCCAAGTGGGACCAATCACAACGCCCCTTCCGGTCCGGGCTGTGCACATGCCTGGCGCGCGCACGGTCAAACCCCGCTAACGCGTTCGAGCCGACAAGGTCAGGTTTGCTGCCATCTGACCACCGCCCGTCCGACGGCTCGAAGCACGGCCTCCTGTTCCGGTAGGTTCATGCCAGGCGCCGAATGGTATGCGCTGACGAGCAGCGGTGCCCGCCCCGGTCGCCTAGCGAACGCATAATCGTTGCATGCGCCATCGGCCGTTCCCGTCCGGTCGCCGGATATCCAGTCGACCGGGAACGCCGCGCGGAGACGGGATCGGCCGACCACGTTTCCAATCATCCACTCCTCGAGTTGCTCGCGTGCGGAGACCGGGAGTGAGGGAGTCATCAGGAGTCTGCGCACCGTCCTGACAATGGCGTGTGGCGTGGTTGAGTCGTAGTCGGCCGGCCTTCCTTCCATCTGCCCTTCGTAGCTGTCGATCCTCGTGACGCCATCGCCGAGCGCTCGCACGAACCTGGTCAGCCGGGCCGGTCCGCCGCGACGGGCCATGAGGAGGTTGGCCGCCGCATTGTCGCTTCGATACATGACCGCCTCGCAAAGCCTGCGTACCGTCAAGACGCCCCGGCTGACCGCTTCCTCGGTGATGGGGGATGCCGGAAGAAGATCCGCTTTTCCGAAGCGAACTTCCGCCTCCAGGCTCTCGATGCCGCGACCGACGTCGGCGAGCACGAGCGCAGCCAACAGGCCCTTAAAGGTGCTATGCAGCTTGAAGCGCTCTTCGGCTCGATGAGCGAGAACGCGCCCGGTGTGCAGATCCAGTGCGAACACCCCGAGGCGACCACCGAGTCGTCGCTCGATGTCCCCGATGATGTCGGCGCGCTTAGCGACGGCAGGAAAGGAGGCGCTCACGATCAGGGTTCCCGCGCCTAGGAGCAGCTCGCGTCGGGGCAGTGGCCGGGATGTTAACGATCGACCGGACGGCTGGGGCATGCTGATCCTTCTTTCCGGAAGTTTGTTAAGCGGTCCGCTCATGGGAGTGGCGGAACGGAAGCCGATGCGCTCAGCGGCTGGGTTCTTCAAGGTGGCCTTGGCATCGCCCCGGCAAGCATGGCTCCCGCCGAATTTAGAAGATCCGTGATAAGGTCGAGATACCCGTTGAGGGCGACGCCGATTGTCGCCCGGAACTAGCTTCAACGTCCCAACGTCATGTTCTCGCCCCCGAGCATGCCCACGTCTCCCATCAGCGCCGCACGCCCGTTTGACCGGATTGCCAGGATCGCGGCCCGGACAATTGAGGCCGGCACGGACGGCGGCACAAAGTCCTGTACCGCGTCGATCGGACCGGGTGCGGTCGTAGAATTCGGCCGCCCAGGCCGGGTGATCTCGCGCCGCTCGCCACGCATAAACGGCTTTTCACACCCGGCCTTGCTTCGCCCGTCCGTTCGGCGCCGGTCTGATCGTCCGTCGAAACGCGCGCACAGCCGACTAGCTCATGTCGCGTAGTCACTTCCCAAATCGCCAGATCTCGAAATCCGGTTCTCGGGAAGAGATCCGAAGGGCCAAACCCGCATGCGACGATCTTGCCAACTGCTATAACTGCCCGCAATGCATCTGTGTAGCGGCGTTGCCGAACGATGGCGAGACGTCGGCTGCCTGGCTAACCGATCGAGACTGGTAGCGGGTGAGTCGGGTAGGTCGGGAAAATACATGCATCACCGCCGCGTGCATCCGAATGTGGCAACCACGTCGCGAGATTGAGGCTGGACCGATCGAACAGCGCCCGTGGACGGACAGATTCGTTCAGATAACGCGACAGCGAGGGCGCAAGCTCAAGCGCCGCCAACGACGAAGCGGCTCGATCGGTCACGTCGCTACCGGGCAACGCCGTGACGACGGTTAGGAGCGTGACCTGCCGCGCCTCGCTGTCGGTGAGAAGCCATACGGCGGCATAGTCGCCTCTCGACGCTGCCTTGCGCAAAGCCGGCCATGCGGCACGAAGGTTCTCGCTGGTCGCATCGCCTGCCAGTTCGAACCGCTCGACCCGGCTCGCATAGTGAGTGGGAAGCGGCTTGAAGTCATGCGCGCCGACGACGCGCATAGCACGCCGGTCGATGTTGCTGAAGAAGCGGCGTTCCCAGAACCTTATGCCCGGCTCAAGCTCCAACTCCTCGGATGTGAAGCGCATGTAGTCAAGCATGTTCTCCCACGTGTCGAAGAGATAGCGACCGCCGATCTGGTGCGCTCCTGTGGCCGGGTCGAAGCGCAGCGGCATGTACTTCATCCGCATGCCAGCTCGCGCCGCCATCGTACGGCGATCGCTGTCCATCTGCGACACCACGCCCTCGATCGGAATCGAGGCATCCACATCGAAATCAATGATGAGTGCCGTTTCACACGCGATCGGACCCGTGTCATATCCCAAGACGGTCATCGTAGCTTCCTCCAGTCTGTTAAGCTTGGCCGGAGCGCGAACCAACACCGTTCGCATCCCGTCCAGGCAATAAACCGGTATAGCAGTGCTATTGGGGAATTGGGTTCCCGACACAAAACCCTT
>Ga0210040_10002791_pt1 | contig 24229 bp, 13 predicted proteins | sample CryGeyCG12114_NA_FD_185462 | JGI IMG/M metagenome (GOLD analysis project Ga0210040, IMG submission 185462) | Groundwater microbial communities from aquifer - Crystal Geyser CG19_WC_8/21/14_NA (SPAdes) (version 2) | ecosystem: Environmental > Aquatic > Deep subsurface > Groundwater | place: USA... | reverse complement strand
AACTAACTAACTAACTATAACCGGAGTGGTTGTGTCCACTTTGGAATTTAAGCCTCGAGGGACTGAAATAGTGTGCATAATATTATAATACGTGAAAGAATATTAGCCTTGTTTGAATAAGGTATCGATTTGCTATGCATGGGAAAGTGGCGAAACTTTATACGATCCTCTTGTTTTTGTCATACTCTCGTCGTTTCGGTGTTTATCAAATGCTCGCGAAAACGAGAGGGCTGGAGCTAGACCGCATTTAAATCGTTCGTGTTCAGCACTATGTACCTGAACGAACTGGGAGCCAGTTACGTTATCTCCATTCATGCATTATTGTACACTGAGTGGCAGTAACTTTTGGTTTACTGCTGGTTCTACATTTCGCTCCCGACTAGAACTATTATTTTCTACGGGTGGTTGTTGTAAGTAAGTGGAAAACGTCATATAATAGAATATTATAGTAAATGATTATTGCTGAAGGACTTTATCATCCACGGCTTTCAATGCGCATACATGACGGTTGTTTTCAAATGTCTCTCATGTTAGAGCCTATTAGCCAGTGTAGCGTTTAAGGGAAGAAAAAACATTGGGGTTTCCATTTTATGCAATAGAATGATAATAATACGGGCAAATAGTACGTTTTGCTATTAAGCAAGTAACTAATGCATTATATCATGCACTGTTAAATTGTACATGATTTCTAGTGAGTTTAGTTTTGGAGTGAGCAACTCACTTGCGGCCTTCATACGTTGTCATAAAAGTAAAAGTAAGTAAGCTAACGTACTAACTAACAAACTGTATGGGAAAGTTTTACCTACAAAGACTGACTGTGAGTTCTGAATGAGCCACTTTGAGTTCATAATGATAATAACCACAAGCGGTTGGTTTTTCTTGTGTTAGTTTAATGTGCTCCACAACTGTGACATATAATTTTCACCTTGTGACTTGTGTACTAGAAATGCCCAAGTTTCCCTATTAATTCGATAAAAAACCGCACCAAAAGCGCAAATATTAAGCCCACATGATTCTTCAATTAATCAAGAGAGGACATAATAAGCGTTAAGTTCGAGTTAAAGAAATTTTGGGAAAAGTTCGCTGCGGGAATTATAAAAGTAAGCAAGATTTGGGTATTAAATTATTCACTTGAGACACTATTAGACACTTGGGATTCCATTGTAATTGAATTTGGGGACACAGTATTACTCCAATGATCTATTACTGGGAAAAACTGATGGATTAATTTGCAATGGAATAAATGTGAGGAGAGGAGACGGGGCTTTCTTTGTCCACTTTTTTTTTCATTACGTATTTAATCCCAGTCCTTGTGTGGGCTTAAGTTAGTATGCATAATGTCTGAGAGCAGGAAAGTTACTGACTGTGAGCCAATCTACTTAAATCGCGAGCCTAGCTCCAGTCTTCTCATTATACAGATTCATAATTAATTTTTGCGAGCAAAGCACTGTGCTCTTGGTTCGCACTTGAGCTTCGTGTACAAAAGGTGGAGCGGTTCCACTGTCAAAGAGAACGGTAGATACTTGCTGCTCTCTGCCCGTTAAATTTAAGCAATTTCCACATTTCATTTTACCTAAAATATGCTACGTTTAAAAGCTTTTAGGTTTTTGAGTGGATGGACAAAGCACCAACACTCACCATTGCCAAAGCATAATTTTATAGTGCATTTGAACTGCATTGAGCATTTAGGTTAAAAGTCAAGGAACCGCAAACGCACAAAAAACCGCGAAATTAATATGCCAAACCAAAATTTTGCCCCAAATTCACTTCCAGCTCTGTTTTATTTCTTCGTTTTATCTGGGTCTGTCTATGTGCGGAGAAAACCGTATTTTCAAAAGTTTGCTTTTTTCATACTGGCCAACGCAAGAGTGGAAATGGTGTATGGGAATGGATATACTTAAACGTTAATATTCAACTGTGAACTTGATATAGGAAAATTTCGACTTACACAAACTAGTAACTAACTAAATTTTGCGTCCAAACCGTTTCCCGGAAACTTTAATGGCGAAAAAAACGCCGAAAACCAAATAGACTACGTTTAGTTAGGTTAAGTTTTTGGATGTTTCGGCGTAATTTCCACGCCCCTGAGGTTTTGGCGAACTGGCCGTGAACCCTAAATACAATCTAGGAACTTTGAAATAGCGCTGAAATTATACATTTTCTCATCCTACAATCGTTCACTCACTGCGGATCTAAACATATCGACACGACAATTTTTTAGCGTATGGTAAGGTAACACACGCACGCACACAAGTCACCTCACCTGTGATAATAAAAAAACCACATGTGGTCAAAGATAACGCTTCACTAAACTATATTCTCTCTGCTATAGTTTTAGCTTATAGTTATGCAACCTAACTTATCTCACTAACCGAATACCTGTTAGTACTTGCTTAGCATTTAACGTGCTAGAAAAAAAGTTACAATCATTCTTCTCCTTGGAACTTATACTTACTTTTCCCCATCAGACGGGATTTTTTTCCCTCTTGATAAATGATGACGGTGGGTAGGAAATCTCAGGTTTTATACGTCGACGATGACATATTACAAGCATTGAAATAAATGTGACTACCGACTGAATGCCTCCATGGGGGCTAGCAGGCATTTCTCCCATTTGTCTTGGTTTACATGTATGCATAGTGTATATGTACACTGTACAGTGAAATCGACAGGAAGAAAAATACAAAGTAGTTTTGTTCTCTACTTTTGTTGTTGAGTGTTACTGCGACAAAAGGATCTAACCGACACCAACAACCCGCGGACATATCACAACTAGCATGCAGTAATATGAAAATAAACCGGGTTTATGTAGCCCTCACAAAGCATGCTAGTATAGTTGCCAACTAACTAACCTGAGTAAATAATGCAAACGTTGATATATTAGTAAGTAGATTGCAAAGGGGAAAGTTTTGTTGAAGGAACACCGGGATAGTTTCCTAGATCCATATCATTATTAAGCCTGGAGCGAACGTCAAGTTTACATTATGGGATCAGATTGGTTCCCAAAAGTTTATGACAGGAATGGGACCACAGAGTTCGAATGATTTTATCTTGTTGTGTGCCAATTCTTCATGTACTTCAAATCTCGGGGAGGTATAGTCGTAGTAGGGCAAGCTAACTTTTTTGCGTCGGGTCGTGTCGTGACGATCTAACTTGGGTGGAAAGAAAACCAGTAAATGAGCAATCAAGATTCCATTCAATGTGTATGTATAAACTTAAAGGAAAGGATTTTTTTTGTCACATATCTTACAATGATGGTACACAACAAGAACCGGAAATCCTGCTATAACTCTTCTCCGACGTTCTGATATTCTCAAAATGGCATATTCCTTTTAGTCTCGGTTACATAGTGTTTCATGTTTTGTATGAAATGTATACCACTGTCTCGAGTGAAAATATTGAAGCACTTTTGCAGACTTTTAGTGTTATTTTTAACACAAAAAGTATGGATTCGTTTGAATAGCGCTGCACTTGCACTTACTAACTAACTAACTAAACGCTTGCGCACTCAACGACGAGAAATAACTTATGGGCGGCAAAAATTAAAAATCAGGCTCTATAATTTGCTTGGTTTCGGAAGTTGAAAAATATTCTAAATTGAAACTAAATTCAGTATTGGAATAATAAATACATCGTTGCCATCTTGTCAATTCCACTTTTATTTTTGAAACTCATCAAGCACGGCCAATATTTTATCCGTTTATCTATTCACACTCTTATTGGCAAGCTTCGGTCGTCGTTTTATTTAAAACTCATAGAATGCAACCGAGTGTGTGGTGAAGCATAAATCAAATTTTATCTTGAACTGTATTTTATTCATGAGTTTCATCCCTACTATAAACTTTATAAGCATTGGCATGATACGAGTCGTTTTATTCGCGAGAAAAGTCAATCATCGTACACATTGTCTTCTAAAATGTGCTGTGTTCAGTGTTCCTATCTAGTCCATAAAAAATGCTATCACTTTTTAGCATCATCAGTAAATCAGTATACTTTACTTGCCTCTGCTTTCCAGCATAGTAATCACAACTGGTTTCCAAACTCATTTCGTGTTACGGTTATCATATCTCTGTGTGCAAAGAGTTTTTAAGGTGACAATTTGACCTTGCTGCAGTTTCTATTCTAAGCATACAAATGCATAAAACGCCCGGTTAGATTCATATAAAATAACTGTACTAGAGTAAAAAAACGTACCTCTATTGTGCTCAAAAAAAGGATGAAATTGTTGAAACGAATCGCAAAATCATGAATAGTGAGCTGGAATGAAGAAATATGGTAAAAATAGTGGCTCCATAAGCCAAGGGTAGGGCTAAAAATGAAAAAATATCATAAAGCCGAAATTTGATTTCGAATCCTAGAGTCAGCTTTCTTCGCACAGGATGTGCAAGGAAATATTTTCCAGAACTATATTCTATATGTTATATGACTTTGCAAACATCAAACACAAGTGGGTCTGGAGGATTTACTACTTATTAAAAATTCGATGTAGACCTTACTTATTTTGATGCAAAAAAATGTGATAAAATCGAAACTTCTTATTCATTAAATTTGCCCACGCTATAACGCAAAAATTGATTTAATAAGTCGTCTTAATCATTTTGTTCAGGCATATGATGTAAAACATTCATCAATCCAAACCAAATGCTAGATCTCACTCCTACTGCTAGTCCTAGATGTACGGCTGGATGTGAAAATGAGAAACGGATTCACTCTGTCCCAGATCGCGAACAAAATGAGCATGATTGATTGAGTTTGTAATTCCATTAATTTGCAATTCCCAAAAGTCTATTCTCGACAGTAGTTAATAAGCCCATTCGCAGTTGCACTTACTCATGCTTCACCCTTTGAAACCATTATCTTGCATGGGGGCACTAAAACCTATATTGAGCGATGTTTGAGAATGCCGATTTTTTCGAACTCTTTACGTGAATTAAGAGGAAAATCATCAGTGTCTGACCTTGGATTGTGCTTAACTTACTATAAGCAAGTGAAATTCTTCACCATTGAAAAAGTAAATGGGGTTTTCTGGTACTGACATTGATGATTTTGTGTATATATTTTAGCAGCTATATGAGTAAAGCCGAGATTCCTAACAGATAGATAAAAGTTGCTCTTATTTCCAGCTCAGTTGATAATCCACCTCATGGATGAAACGGATTTCAATTCCAACTGATTTTCTATCTTCTATCCTCAACAGCGTCAGTCGCAGAGGTTTGGTGAAAAAAAAGAAGTTTATATGCTGGTGAACGAACGTAACTTTACGTAACGTACTGCGTACGGTGGAAAGAGCAATAAAATTTATTTGATCTTGTTAATGTTGACTTGAATTGGTTGAAAGTTTCCTTTTCTCCCCTTGATTTACAAAGTGAAGCTTGCTTCTTTTCTCACCTGTGTTTACTTTCAAAAAGGTAAATGTGGGCGTGTAAAACTTTCATCAAAACGCCATTTAAAAGTCTAAAAATGTCTGGAATGTTAAACTTTTGATTGCTAAATTTTTTCACCTTTCCCAATCTAATTAGAAAATTGTGCAGACGATATTTTTATTCTTCTCTTGACTAACTAACTAACTCACTAACTAAGTATTACATCAATTTTAGCTCATTCATTATTGAATAAAGCAGATGTTGCAAAAGCGCGTTTCGTGATATCATGAATCAATGCTCACATTAACAGTGAAAATTTTCCATTGTTAATTTATAGTAAACTAATACAACTTCAAACTCACTCAATGTAATGAATCTAACTGTCTGACTCAGTTAGTGAGAGAAAATTTTTATTGATGACTCCAATTAAGTCCACGCTTGGGAAAACAAATAAGTTTGTGAACACAAAAATAATTAGTGAGGGTAATGACATTTGCTATACTAGATTTTGCATTGGATATTAGTTTACTAAGTTTACACATCTAACTTTTGTTTTGTTCCCCGGAATGGCAAGTTTATTGTTGTAATAGCAGGGTCCTCCGGTCGTACAGCAAGTCATTGCGCATATTCTCCGTTTTGATTGCCAGATCAATACTTGAGATCCAAGCATTCATCTTGCGTTATATCAAGAGCCATACTTACCAGCCATCACTTTTCTCACTCCCGTACCCGTTTCTCTTTCCCCCTTATGTGCCAATTCACGTCTCATTTATTTTACAATATAATTTTACAAGACACATATTCACCCACGGGACCACACCATGAAAAAAATTCCGTTCATGCATGTGGATAGTTGTGTGGGTTTTCATCATCTCACGAAGCTAGTAACAAGTACGTATAAAACCTGGAATGAGAATAAACCGTAGGGCATTAAACTGTCAAAATAACACACACTTATATCTGGTGACATAAAAGACCTAAAAATGCTAAGAAATTCATACAACATTTGTAGGTGGAGTTTGTTTATGCTTTTTATGTGATGTGAAAAAATGTTAAATATTCTTGTTTCATTTGGCATAAATGTAGAGTTTGGGGAAAACGACCATTTTTGTGTGATTGTCCGTCGCCGGTGAAAGCCAAAGTGAAGTTAAGACTTCAATAATGAGTGGATGCATAATTAGATTGACCACTCTATATTATTTGACGTGATAATGAGCGAGCATAGTTTGGTTTGACAGACCTGTCCACTTATCATGTGTTCCAAAATGCCCTTACTGATAGGAACATGACATTTTTTCGTGTGTGGGTAATAAGCTGGGTAGTTGAGTAGATAAATTGTAAACCGAAGGGCATAAAACATTTTAAGTATAATAAATTGTGTGTTTGAAATTGGAATAAGACCAGAGAGCATTAATGTGGAAGTCTTTCTCTGGTAAAATGAAGTAGTTAGATGGTGCCTGAGCTTTAATAGATTGTAGTACACATTTCAAAAGACCACGCACGTCTCAGACTGATTCGATTTATACACATTAGACGAGCCTTACTGTCTTTCTTTCACTGGTATCAACTTTTTAATTTGATGTAATGTAGTGCTTATACTGACACTCACACAGATGAAAACGTGCCGTCCATTTGGGAAATTAAAACCGTCCCAGTTCTTCTTTTTCCCGATTCGGGAACATGTATCAAATTGGTTGAATTATTTTAAATCTAGGGTTTTTCTTGTGGGTGTTACTGTTGCAATTGTGAAAATGCCAGAAATTTTAATCAGGGCACTTTTAGTAAGTAAGCAAGCCATTTAACGAGCCGTGTACATGTAAGCAAAAGCAGTTAAATAAACTAGGATATTCATTCAAGTATTATTTCACACATTTCATTCATTAGTCAATAATTCAGTTCCATTTCAGTTATTAAGTATTTGAATATAATTTCTGTCTCCAAGTTATGTACAAGAGAAGCCAAGCACTATAGTATAGGCAATAAGATGCATTAGCTGCCCAACCCAAACAATAGGAAACTTCCTGTTTTCGGTCTATTTCACTGATTTTTTTTTAATTCTTAATTACAGGAATTATCACAAGTGCTGGAAGTCGAGCTGCACCACCACCCAGTTCCGTTGGCACTGTCAGTGAGCGACTTCAGTCACAAGGGAGTGTTTCCGCTGGGAGTCCTCTCCTCGGTACGTCAAATAATTTATGCACAGGGAAAGAAGAGATTTTAGTTTCTCTGTGTTGCAAATTCTACCTTCTGGTCGAATATCGTGTCTGATTTCCATCCGAAAAAGCCTATTAAAGGTTCAGTGTGCTGCAGAGAGAAGCCCTAATAAGGGACCTGCACAAAATTCAATATGAAAATCATTAGTTAGTATATATGAAAATAACATGTCTTATCAGTTTTGTATCGTGTCTGTACGTCCTTGTAACCAGGAAAAATATAATTATCACGACCGAGTGCAAGCTTACTAACTAACTAAAAAATATTTCTGCACTGCTTCACAACTACAGTCAAACTAAAACCCACAGCGTTCCAGGAAATGAATCGGTGACGCAGGTTTCACATTGCTAGTAAATCCAATTTCCATATTCTTTCCTTTCGTCACTAATGAAATTTCATTCCCACGCTACTTGATGAGCTCATGGAGCACAGAACACATTTTCATTCCAGTAAAAAGCACTACAATAAAAATAAAAATCCAATATTTTTATAACATTTCCTACATGTTCAAAGACATGTTTTCGATAAATTAATGTGACTTGACTGCCAAGAAACATACATGAGAGAAATCAGAAGCCTCCACGAGTATTAGTTATTAATAGACAAACTCCAACTTTTCTTGATTGGTTTGTATATTCACTAAATGAACAGCATTTTATATTTCTGTGTTTTGTGTCCACACCAGGAGGACGAGGCTCAGAGTTTCAACCGGAACGATCCACTTTAAATGGAACAGAAATTGTTGCCACCAGTTCAGGGGGACAATCTTATCTACCACGGGGCTCACTGTACAGTAGTCGAACGACGAAATCCGCTTCGAAACAAAGTTTGCTAGGCCTAGTTGGCAACAGGCTCGGCGTATCTGGTGGCCTTTCAATAGGAGTAAGTCAACATTTTTTTAGTTAATCTTATCTTCTTATCTGATTATATACAGTGTTTTTAATTCTTATATCAATGTGTACCGGTAATATCCTCGGTAAACAGCTTCAGGAATTCTATACTGAAAATTATGCTCTGTTTGCTTACCCTAGAGTAGACGTGCAAAAAGCCAATTTAATTTTGGAAGCCTTATCACGTTTTCACTCAAGCAAACGCTAGCTTTTGTATTCATTCCAGTCCAGTAGTGGTATTAGTACTATATACATAGTTAGTTTCAAAACTGTAGCCTTTTGTGTTGTATGCTTCCTCTGCTACATTGTCATTGATAACTTCGTAATTTCAACTTACTTTTGTATATTCACAGTTTAGTTAATTTTTTTTATAAAGTTTTAGATAGTTAATTAACAAAACAAACTGCAGCTCATTTCCTTGAATGCAACTAACTTAGGAGCACCATTTTGAATCAATTTGCCGCCATTGAGTATGCAACAATATCCAATCATGTCGGTTACTATGATTTGAAATTCGATCATTTCATTCATACGTTCCAGATTTTTTCAATTAATAAAATCAACCGAAAAAAATTGAAAGTTAAAACTTGAAGTGAGAGTTGAAAATCTGATGTTAAGTAGTTCAAGTCAAGTATTAATTCGTAATATAACGTAAGTGTGCACAATCCCAATGAAGTATAAAATAACTATATATAACCGAAGCCACTAGTCTGCTTTTAAGTACACCGTACGTACGTACACCACATTATTAATCCCAACTCAACTTTGGAGTACCGGATAGTTTGATGGGTTTAAAATGCAATACAACAAAATTGTAGTATAATTCATCTGAAATAAATAATAACAATAAACACCTTTAATTGTAAAAGTTTCATTCAATCAAAAACTATATTGAAGCATTAAATTCGTACGTAATAAATAAACAAAGTTTAGTAGAAAGTCGAGAGGTCTAAAACAAATGTAATAAGATATCACGCTTCATCTTCATTAAGTCATCTGATTACAGTAATAAGTTTTGATTAAATTTAGTTTGCCTTTCCTTTTTAATTAACTAAAATTTGATTACGACCGACCAGGATTCGTGTGGTCTTGGTCATTCTCTCTTTCTGACAACATCTTCGTCTCGCGCATGCACATACTGAAGTTGATCGGTCACTATTTTTTAAGATCTATTTCATTCACATTGGTAAATTTAAAGCTAACTAAATGGGACACAGAACTCAATATCAGTTAGCTATAGTTAGCTGGTTACCCAAACTCCCTCAGCGTTCTTTTTCTTTCTTTTCTTTTCTAATTACAAGGAGCAGGCCAGAGAGAAATCTTTAGTATTAGCTTCACGCCATCGAAACTGGCCCTAACTTTTATCCCCAAGTATGTACGTATTTATCGAACAGACATCGGACGATTTCTCATGGGTTGGTAATAAAAAGTCATGTCCAAAATGTAACTAGAATTTAAAGAAACAAGCAAAGTTTTTTTGCAATATTAAGAACAAGAAACGTAGACCTAAAGCTATCATAGGTTTAGAGAAATGAAATTAAAATGCAGCTTCCTCATATAGGAGAAAACGTTTAAAATTTTATTGTTGAAACAGTAGATACTGCTGTAATTTTGAGAGAAAGAACTAAGTAAGTATTAATATGTTTAGTTTGTTAGAAAGTAGACTAAAAAGCTCGGTTTTCGATATTAGTATAGTCTAGCACTGTGAAATTTGAGTTCAATGGAAGACGTGAACTCCAGACGGTATTTTACGCAGCTGATATTTTACACGATCTTTGCATAACTGTTGTCCACAGGATAGACTAGAGGCAGTATAATTGATGAATTCCTCCGTTCAAAGTAAACAATTAATTTGGACTAGATAAGCCAGTTTGAAAGGACAGAGAGAGTCCCTTGCCTCTAATTTGTCAGTATCGCGCACTACTTTACATTCTAACTCTTATGCAAATTCCAAAAGTCCTGTTTGGCCAACACAATTGACAAAATGAGCTTAGCTCGTCTCCAAATCCCCGATACTATAGTTGTTTTGTTTCTAGTAGTGAGCTTTCGTTTCACACGGCACAAAATCAATGATTGGAAGGAGCCAAGAAGCCTTTTATCCGAAATTAGGAAGTATTAGGGCTTCATTTTTCCTACGCAGTGCTTTCACTAAGAATGCTTGAATTTGTCTGGAACGTATTGTCTTGAAAGGAGCATTTATGCATTTAGAAAAGACTTAGATATTCATATGAACTGTTTCAATTAATGTCAGTTTCTTGTAGTTACTGTTCATTTAAAAGTAAAAAGAAGTTGCCCCATGTTATTCGGCTATCTCCGATAAATGGTGGATTTATACTAATTATCTATAAAATGTTGTGGCAACAATAACAAAAATGCCAGACAACCTACCGAAAAAAAAATTTCTTTTTTTTCGGAAATGGACAATAGTTGTGTTTGTAAAAGTAGAGCAGAGAGCTAAAAAATTCGTTGTTATTTCGGATGAACCCAAATATGTATGTGGTGAAACGGAAATTTGTTTGGTTTATTTGCTTTTGAGTTGACGTTTAATTTTAGCTCAACTGAATCCTTTATATTACTTGAAATGACTGACTGTGCAAATAAAAGACGGCATTACTCCCCTATTCATATGCATGATTTCAGATGTGCACATGTACACTTGTGTAATTAATTGGAACGTGACAAACATGGGAACTCACCTAAGTCGAAACGAGCGAATATTTTTAGACCCACCCAATCTCATTGTGATTCATAAGCAATCACATTTGGGATAGCGTGTGCTCTGTTGTTAATTACAAGCAGGAAGCCTAGTTCAGGGTGAAAATGAACAGTTGGCGCACTCACACATAACAACTGTCCGATTTAAATTGATTACATTTTTAAATCTGACCCTAGACGAAAATAAACAAGTTTCCACTGCACTGCTAGACGAGCAGAAAATTGTGCCAAAAGTTTTGCAGTCTAGGTAAAGCTCCCAAGTAAATTTGGATAAATAATTTTCATCAAAAGGTTTTCCTTACTCCCCAGAATAATTAATCTTGCATGCACTGTGAAATATACCGTAAATCCAGCATTAAAACCCCAGCCAAACTACTTTTCATATTACTCCTCCAAAGTGAGAGGATCAAGAAGTTTTAAAGCTCCGGCCTAAATTATGATTGCATCCAAAATATAACTCCACATGCCCTACCGTTGTGAATAATGATAAACTAACTCTGATATACATTGCAACAAAGAATTGTAAATGTGGATTGTGAGATATTAAACAGCTGGATGGAAGAATTTTTTACCATACATAGTTTTTTTCTTTGGAAAAATCAAAAATCTATCCGAATGAATTTTTATGTACTAACAAAATTTAATATAGCTCCAGTACAGATGATAGCTGCTTCTTCAGGGTAAGAGGTCGGTGAAATAATATAACACTAGGTGTTTTAACACTAGATTTACGGTCGCACAATCGTAGTGTTGTGTGCTCTGGTATTTCTTGAAATTTCACTATTTTATTACTACTTGGGTTATACAATAGCCGTAATAAATATGAGTGTTCAGGGTCTCGTTTTGAATACAAATCAATGTTGGTTTCGAATAATAAAGAATTTGTACTCATGATAGTTGTACAACTACTATCATCTGTTGTTTAAATAAAATACAAGGATGAATACTCTTAAAAATCTTCGGCTTTTATACTGTAGTAGAAGCCAAACATAAATATGATACACCTTGGAAAACGAGTAGTTTCATTCTTTCTTCATTGCTCAACCAACATTATATATTCTAAACCATTAGCAAGATGCTGATGATTTTTTCTATTTTCTAACACGCAAAAGTAGAACATACTTTTTTATGCTATCTTTTCCTTCGAAAATAAAGCTCACAAATATGCAAGACTCACTGCTTTTCACTTGAGGAGAAAAGAAAAAAGAGCAAATTATAACACAATGTCTTCACTTTCTCTTCCATTAAAATTAATGCGCTGTGCTCATTTATTTAATCCTTTTCGCAAAAAAGGAATTTCTTCCTTATACCATAGGAAATGTTCCTCGGTAGAGCATCATGTCTGCCTACCTACCTACCTATCTTATAAGGGGTATTCACGAGCACCGGGGTAACGGGGTATAAGGGTATTAGGGTAACTTTTCTCCATTTAAATACATTACAAAAAGTTACCCTAATACCCTTATACCCCGTTACCCCGGTGCTCGTGAATACCCCTATAGTGTGATAACACAACTAAAGAATACATTTATGCGTTATGCCCAATCTCTTACGAGTTTTGGTCTACACCATCCCTATTTCATTTCATATACCATACTAACTAACTAACTAACCCTATAGGACTAGAATCAGTTAAAAAACAACCATCTAATTTCACTCCACTTTATTTCTCCTTGGTCCCATATAGTACCATGCCACATCCCATACACCAGTATACAGCATAATGGGAGAGTCGTATAATCAAATAAAAGGACAAGTGCAGTGCTTACACACAAAGCTTTTCATTTCGATCCCATTCTCTCAACTTTGGTCTGCTAATAGAAAAAGAGAAAGAGAGTGAGAGGCGGTGAAAAAAAAACTTTTTCAAAGGGCGAGAAGAAAATCTCACATTAGCTTTTATTGCATTCTAAATTACTCAAAGGGTGCTACAACTGCCATTTCCTTAAGTCCAGGTAGAATAACGATCAACTTAGTGACTACAAGGAGAAAATTAACTCCATTAGTCCATATCTTAACCTATTCACACACGCACACAGACTACATAACATGCCATAACTAACCAGCCAACTTATACTTGCATCTTAATGCATTCCATGAAAATCTCGGGGAAAAAACATTCCTTTCTCCACAGGAGACCCAGTCAAACCGTAACCTACTATGAAGGATTACACGGATATGTGTTCCATTCTCTAAAAAAAATTCTAAAGTTACTACTTTGCATTAAACTGTTATTAAGACTTATTACCTGAACGCTTTCATTTTCTCACTTAATGTATACTGATGATCTCTTCTAATGCTCGCTCCACATGTTTTTCTTGTGGCCAAAATTACACCTTAGCATAGCTTTCATACCATATTCTTTTTGGTCATGCAAACTCCCTCACTCACTTACTCGCTTCTTTCACCTTTAGAATAATATTCTTTTTTTTTTCACCCATCTTTATGTCAACATCAGTCAATCACTTTTCTAACTAACTAAATAACTAACTAACAAACTTTGTTATCCAAGTTTTCCCAGTAAAGTTAGCCACCAGAGGAAACTTTCCATACAAAACATGTAGAGACATGCACCAGGAGTGCATGTAATATTGGCAAGGAGTCTCCTCTATAATCTTTTATTCTTTTTTGGCCAGAGTCTTAAGACGCGGGCGATTACATGGGGCTTTAGAATTGTCTCCGTCAATTTTTTTTAGTTAGTTAGTTTAGTTAGTAGTTATAGATAGTTAGTTTGTAGGAGCATACTAGCAAACTAACTAACTGGCTAACTCACAGTGTTCATTTGCAAAGCCGGCACATGATGGCAATCTAGTACGTTCGTTAGCTTGGTTAGTTAGTTGACTGATTAGCTCTATTTCTGGTTTTAACACGTTTCTAGCAACAACTGTAATGTCCATCCACTTTCCCCCCTATATGCCTCCCAAGTTGTTTGCAAGTTCAACTTTTGGATTTCAAGTAGACAGATAAGGCAACTTTTTTGCTTGTGAAAAACAAGAAAATCCTACCAAATTACTTTCCATGTGTTGACATTAACTTATTGCTATATACTTTTGTATGGTAGGACATCCCCTGGGTTTTCCTTTTTCTCTAGTTTCACTGGACTTTCTTTTTGGATGTGATGTGCGGTTTGGTTGCACTTTGTTCTTTGCTTACCAAGTAAACGTATAGGGACTAGTGAGTAAGTATTAGTCGTATTCGCTACTTTGATAAGTTGCTTACTTGAGAGTATTTTCTGTCTTCTCCTACTGCTTGTGTATGTTTTATATGCTCACAGTGTGACGCATACTCGGGACTATTTATTTCGTAGTTTCCTTTTAAGAGGGTTAAATGTACACTGTAGTATGGTGGTACTTTACTTGGGTAGTGTATAGGTAATTTTTTGAAGAGATGTTGTTTATAAGCTAGTTACGTTTTGTGGCATGTACTAGGTATGGTCTGCGTAAGTCATGTTTGAAAGCTTTCTTTTTGTGTGAGCAAGCAAAATTTTGTACTGTTGTGCGTATTTTTATAGACAGTATGTATGGATTTTAGTGGTATTACAGACGGGAAATTGTAATAGCAAGGGCAGTATTTTATCTGAAATTGGCATATAAAGAGAATAGGGGAAAACATGAATTCCAAATAAAGAATAAAACTACTGCTGTGGTTGGGAAATGAGGTGAATCATAATAAGAAACCGTTGAGCATTCCTGAACTTTTAAGCCTTTGGGCCAATATTTCAAAACGTCTTGGTCTGACATTCTGAAAGCAGGAAAGCCATATAAATATTTATGCTTTTGTACAGAATTATCTTTTCCTGGCTAACAGACACGAAATCTTTTTTCTCCAGCTGTAGTTTGTGCATTATATGGAAAAAATAGACGAGTAGACAAATATACCGAATTATACAAATATTATGCACTTTTTTGCTCCTCATTTTAAAAGACAGTTAAAAAGGAAAATATCACATGGAAAAAATTGGTCTAGATCAGATTTGTTTTTTTATCCAATTTCTTCTCCTGAGTAGGAAATATAAATATTAAATTGATTCCTGTCACATGTCCATATTTTATTGAATGAAGCTGTCAAGAAAATAACAAAAATTGTGACCAAAGTGGAGAAAAAATTGACGTTTGCTCCCGACCGTACTGGTATCTAGTAGGACATATTTGCCATGACACGCTCACGCAGTTTGAGCAATCATCCTGCTTTCAGTGCTTTCTGATGAAACCTGAAATAAACAATACAAAGACGTTGACAACACATCACAGGCACATTCCTATGCTGTGATCTGAATGCACTATTAGCACAAGTCAACTTGCACATTGACCGTATTTTTCCCCAATACTTCTAGAGATCGAATTCTGTGCAAAGCTATGACTTGCAGTACAAATCCGTACGACAAAACCTAACTAGTTAACAAAACACCGATTTATTGCAATATATACAACCCTAAAAACGAATTGTTACTCATACTCAAATATAGACAGTCTAATAAATATTTCCGTTTTTAAAGCTCAGTATTTTACAACCTAATTTCATTTTTCGATTGTAATTTACATTCTGCAGTCCATAAGATAGTTAGTGAGCGAATATATATAGTACTCTACTTACTTTAACTGCAAGCCAACCATCCAATGCAGTAAAAGAAATCCCATCTCTGGTCCATGAGTAGGACCACTAACTGATAGAATGCTCGTTTCGTTGGAGAGTGACATGGGAAAGTGAAGAGAAAGCCCCAAGACACTCATTTGTATTCAAAGAGAGCAAGCTCCAGTCAAAAGAAAGCCGACAAGAAATAAAAATTTGCAACAAGCTGAGCAATCCTACTACTCCGCTCTAAGAACAAAGTCAGTCTAGTATAAATGCAAGTTAAATGTATCTTTTATGCAGTAAGTAGTAGTCTATAGGCACCCAAGTATCTTCGGATTTCCTTATACGTTCATCTCCACTAGCTAGGTTAGTTAGTTAGTTAGTTAGTCAGTTACTTATACTTGCATACTATAACCCTCATGCAGTAAGTAGGAAGTCAGTAAACTTATTTCATTTTCAGTTACGGGAATCATGTCTTTTGAGCATAGGAAAAAACAGTGTTGCACCATAATCCATTGTAATGGGGAATTTTACATGGAGTTTGCAACGTAATGTATACGGAGTACATACAGGGACGTTGTAACATAGTACGTACGTCATACTCTTGTATTATAAACGAATTCTATAGCGTCCTTGGTTTACTAAACTTTTGGAATTGGTTGCCAAAATTGCTGTCTTCATATTATATTTCACCATATTACTCAAGTGCTCACACAATGGGGAGCGTTTGTGCTCATGAAAGTACTTTTTTTGCTGTCCCACATTCATTGTGTGTGTTAATTATTTGGAGCCAGCTTTACCTATAAATGATTGAGCTTAACGACCCATGCAAATTCTTTAGCAAGCCAAATTTATTTGCCCGTCCCTACAATTAGGCCCTCTACAGTGAAGCAGCATTTGTAAAGACCTTGTGACACGTGGAATATTGTTTTCACGCTCAAGAAGAGTTAAAATTTTGTAGTAGCATGAATTTAACAGAAATATCTTGTTAAACTAACAAAGAAAGACAAAACCACTGGATTATACGCGGTTCCGTGTAGCTCAAAAAATAGTGTCTTCTATGGTCCCTCTTCATCCGTTTATATCCAACAAGCTTATACAGGTTTACCACTGCCGGGCATGATGTTAAATATGTAAATTGGTAGGCTTTTCACCAACTAGGCCAGGAAAACACTTTATGCATTCAAAGAAATTGGGAATTCGTTATATAAACAGAGGATTTACAAAGAAATTGGAGACTTTGGATCTAGGAGAAAAGATGCAACTTTACTTACCGATACACTTACTTTCATCCATCCATATTAAATAGAGTATATTAGAGACCTCACTTGGAGAAGGAGGCATACTCCTTAAGAAAGTAATTAGGAGGCAACGAGAAAAAAAGGAAGTGAAGTGAAAGTACAGGAAAATTGGAAACTATTGTGTGTTGGTGGAGAAATTGAGGAAAGGAAAGGAGGTGTACAAATGGTACGATTTTACCCTCTTCAATTTGCGACAATAGTAGTTATCTTAGAAGTAGTGTGAGGTTCGTTGTAGCCCATATATTTAGACATGGCTAGTAAGCAAGTAATTGTGTGAAAATGAGAGAGTCCGGTCTGTGGCAGTAAAAAACGGGCAAAAAATAGTGCACACATGGTGGAAACAAGAATAGTTACACCGAACATGTGTATTCTTTATCTTGTTTCACATTAGATACCCGAAATTGTGGCCAAAATATAGACATGCCTTCGTAGTCTAATTTACTGTGGGTAGTGGTTTTGTAATTTGGAGCTTGTATATATTATTATTGCGCACATTTTGTGGAGATTTGTCGCAGATATACAGATTGTTGCAGATAGAATAATTGGTCTTTCCATATTTGATGCTCTGAACGCAAACCTTGGATAAACTTGAATCATGGACTACTGACAGCATGAAAGGATCCACTTACCATTATTTTGCATCGTTATCAAAGTTTTTTAGTGCTAAAACCTGCTAACTAACTAATTACAAAGGTCTTTTTAAGGCTGTAAGAAAATTTACATGTATTAACCGATCTAATGTATAATATACCGTTGTGTCTAGTTGGTAAATATGACCGACAATTTTCTCGCAAAAAGATAAAAAAGAAAAAAACGACGTTAAAAACAGGCATTGGCACAAATTTTTGTCTGAACACAAAACTATAGTAGAAATATAAGACTAGAAAAAGTATTGATCCAGATCCCGAGGACAATCAGTATTCTAGCTTCCTTTCCCCGCATGTCTGTCTTGAGTAATCAAGAGACTTTTTTAACCTTACTGTTAAGTCACAACACCATGATTAAGACATATGTCTTAATCATGGTGTTGTGATTAATTCCAGTCAGTTTTTGTTTGTCATCCAGCCCAAATAGAAAGTAATATAGATGATATTTTCTTTTGTTAAAACATTAGGTTTTTTTGCAGTGCTAAAGATTGCTGAAGATGATCATCTTCTGTGTTGTCTGTGCCATTTTTTCGGTATATTTTTACAGTTGGTCTATCTTGCATTTTTTCTGCCAAATGTGGAGAAATGTTAGGTTTTGAAATTGTTAAGGTTTGAGCTAGGCTCAGCAAGTCATATGTTTACAACAGATCCTCTAGACCTAAAGTTAATACACACTACATTTGTGTTGTGTGCGAGTTGCGAGTAGAGGTGGCTGTCAGATTGATTGCACCGATCTGGTCTGATAAGCTTTTGTCTGCCAGTATAGTTGATTGGGCCTCCGAATAGTTCAAGTTGAGGATTCTAGTCAAGTGCTCCTGATTTCGTGTCAATCACTCCTTTCTAATTTATTATTTACTGATGAACTGATGCATGGCATTGTGTTATTCTTGTTTACAGAGCTAACTGCATACAAACTAGTAAAAGAGAAACTAACAAATGAACAGATATAGCTCACTTAGTTGACTATCTACAATTGAAGTTTTAGTAGAACCAAAGTCTCTATTTTATCATTTTTGTTTGCTGTAGGCCGTAGCCAACTTTATTTCCAATTTTTCCAATTTCCGATCTGGACTGCATTACTACTTAAAAATTTGAAGCCTCCATAGCTACGAGAAAAAGTTTGCTCACTCAATTAAGAACAAAGAGTAGATAATTTTTCTAGTCTATTTTCATACGTAATTGTCAATCTGTATAGCTAATCTTTTCCAACTCAACCACCAACACAAGGTATCACTACAATAATTTGAGAATTGTAATTATGTGATAGTCATCATACTGTACTTATGATTGAAATGAAATTCATGTAATGTAGTTCTATTACCCTGAAGAAGAGGACAAATTGTCTTTGAAAGCTTGGTATTAAATAACATGTCATCCTCAACTATCCCGTCTAATCCTTTACCTTTATTTCCAATTGTTTGAAAGCAGAAATCTAGATTTTTAAAAAGAGATGAAAATTTTAGTGCACAAAAATGGAACCAAAATAAAAATGCATATTTCTTCGACATTTAGTTCGCTATATAATCTGCATGACGTTGAGAAACATTATCCTAAAAAATCCTACCCATAAAGATTTATTTAGAAGAGATAAGGAATTCACACATTATGGATTAACAGGAAGTGAAATGTGTAATCGTGCTCACCCGTTTCCATCTCATTCCGCTAAATTAGATTTAAGAAAAAGAGGTATGAATTCCGAGGAACTCCTGTTTACTTCCCACATACATTCACGTACTGTTTCCCCTGTTTACTTCCCACATACATTCACGTACTGTTTCCACCCCCCCCCCCCTCTCTTGCTGGAAAAAGTTGACCCTTTTTTAGGCACAAAAAAGGATTGAATTTATTTAACTTCAACGGAGTGTTTCACATCATTTAACAAATACACTGGTTTGGCTAGGAAGGAAATGCCGTCCTATACTTACAAACTGTCTCTTCTGAATGCTGACTATTCGCTTTAGAAATAGGATAGTGGTAATTTTTTTCGTGGTCATCCATTTTAAAATGAGGAATACTACTATGCCTACTTACTTACTCTCTGAACTAGTGGAAGCAATTCTCCGTTGACACGCATATATTCACAACTGGAGTCATACTATGCTAGCACCGCCACATTGTAATTGGAGAATGCTAGCCTTCAAAAGATGAGAGAAAAAGGAAAGAGCTGAACAAACGTTTCCTTCCTTGCAAAGATTGATGTGCGCAATGTGACATGACGACTTTTCTCCATTGCAAAGATGAGGAGCGCAAATGAATACATGTACAACATTCCATTAGCTGGGATGTGCAAAAACCCATATACGAAATGATGACATTTATCATCCACTTGATGTCATTTTTGGCATTGCCACTTCATTACACTGGAGAGCACTTGAGTTAGATGAAAATAGTATGAAACATCAAAAGATCAGGAAATCAAATGGGAGAAAATATGCTGTTGTCAATCAATATCTTTAATGCAATAAAGATTATTCGTAGGAATAGCATATCCTCTCAATAAATTTGCAAATTGTGAACATTAATAAACTCTTTTGAAGTTTGCACTCCATTGGGAACATGAAAGGATTGTCAGATTCAGCTCCAATATTGACTTTCTGTCCAATTTAATATGTACTAGGTTTAGTTAGTTAGCTAGACAGCTAGCAATAGCTTTGTGAATAGTTCCCCATTATTAACATCTCTGAAAAAGGGTTGCATTCAAATTGACAAAGTAGAACTGTGCTAATTATCGAGTTAATTTCTTATCAGTACTAAATAAATCCACTGGATATTTTAATGTAATCATCAAATGCATGGTAAACAGGATTTCTACGAAATGGATAAATAAATAGAAAACTAAAGTTGTGACTCTGACTGACTAGTATGAGCAATAGTAATCACTGTGCACTGCATGGAGCAACACAAACTTTGAAATTCAAGAACAATCTATTGCTTTTGGCAGTCTAAAGGGAAACTGGAGTTGAAGTCGACAAAAAAGTTGAATGCGTCATTTCATTCTCTCATGAGAACTTCCTTTTGAACTTCTCCCATGAGGGGAACTTTACTTTCAAGAATTGTAAAACGATAACTTTTCTCATCTTTGCTTTGTGGTTTCAATTTGGCAGCTGCTTTCTATCAAGCAACTGCTCATATATAAAATTTCATCAACCTTATCATTTTGCTGTGCTTGAACATCAAAAATACAACAAATATGCTGAGCCTGCTGACAAACACCACGTGCACATTTTTACTATACTACCGCAACTTTAACCACAAAACAAACAAGTATGAATTCCGCTCATTTCAGCTTGTGTTGCATAGCTTCTTCAAGTTAATTTATTTTGTTAAACAAAGCAATATTGGTTTTATAGCTTTCGACCCATTTGCTTGGCATTTATTTGCATTGCTTATGTACCCTACTGTTAAACACCGACAAACTGCTGCCTTAGCTCCAAACTGCGGCTTGTATTTGTATTTGTAGGGTTGCGCCAACGTTTTGTTTCCATTCATAGGATAGGTGGTAATCTACTTATAATTTATGATAACTCGAGTGATCCAAATGGTTGCTAACTAACTAACTAACTGACCACATTAGGATATGGGATACTGTTTATGACTAAAAGCTCTGACAGCAGTAAATCTTGTTATAATATAATTTTGTGAACGAAGCAACTAACTAACTGACAACTGATAGTGGGGAGCGGAAAAACAATGCAGTTTTGATGTAACGAGAAAGCATCTCCATGTACAATCATGACAGCTCAGCGTGTTAGAATATTTTAGTGTGAGAACGGACGAGTTTCATACAAAACCCGTCAGGCAATCAAATGCGATGTCATAGAATTCATTCACAACAACAGTGAGCTGGTTGGTTAGAGAAAGAATAGGTGGGGAAAATTAAGGTTTTTCTATTCAGCTTTTTCTTTTGAAATATAATCATGACTGACTAACTAATATGCTGAATTCCGTTGTCGTTTTTCGGAAGCGAACCACAGAGCTTTCATTGGTTGGTCCCACACAGCATGAGGTACATCTGGTACCATGAGTTAGCTTTCTCTTATTTATGAAATAAACATATCTATACAAAGACTATAGGAAGCTCTTGATAATCATGACCGCTGAAGTAATTTACGATGTCAACAATGGAAGTTTTAAGCTAGCTACTAATTATGAAATCCGGGATAAGAGTACATTGTTTTCATTAAACAACATAACTGACAACATGTCTAAAAATGCATTGTTTTGCTCCCAGAATGTTCAATCTCACTCACTCACCAAAAGTATCATTTGTCAGCTCTTTATTTAGAATCAACTAGAGCGCTAGCTTGGGGCTCTCAACTCATTCAAATTAACGATCATATAAGTGAACTGGTATAAAGAATGAAAGCTTTCATATTACAGTTTCTATCCTAATGGTCACCTGCATGTATTTTTAAAAGTATACTCAGTTAATTATTTAGTTAGTAAGGTCAAGCTTCATCCGCCGGGTGACTGCACTATTACATAACCGATAGCCGACAGCTAGGTTCATTGACAAAAGGAAATCCACCCAAAAATATTTTGTTAATCCTTTTTTAATGATGGCCAATTCAAAGCGTTATCAAGTTCTAAGAAATAGAAATAACTTTATCTGCCACACGGGAGAACAGTTTCCGTAAGATTATTTGGATTTTTTAATCTTTTTGGATTCTCAAATTTATTATTCTCATATCGTGGGCGTCAGTAAGCACATCCATATTAATGGGTATCAGTAATGCTGGTTGCTGGTAATCCCTAGGGCATTGAAATGTATTTATGGTAGAATACCTAATAGCATAAGATGGTAAATTACTTTCTGTTTATCCTATTATTTGACTCCTATTATGGTAATACCTACCTGTTATTTTGGAAAATAGTGTTTAGAGCATTACTCCCAAATGCATTTTCGATAATGTTTGTTTCTAGCATTAGCCCAGTTTGTGTGAACAAAGATAACAAAAAATTGGGCAGTTAGGTAAGTTTACAACCTTGATGGGTGTGTTATGTGGACTGGAAAGAGGACAAGTTAATCCTTGTGTAGTACTGCCCTGTCGTTTGTGGAGAATGGCTTTTACCTGTACACGCCCACATGAATGGTCAAAACTAGGACGCAACCCGATAAGCCTCACATGAATGCAAAAGCGCAAAAATGCAAAAGTTTTCATAAACTTTGCATTTATTGCACAACAGTATTTGAATCAGACCAATCAGAAGCCAGAACTGTTTTGCGAAGAGTTATACACTTTTGACTTTTGCATTATATTAAGGAGTGGCAAATAGACTTTGCAAATCTGCAGACAGAATGTTTTGCTTAATCTTCGAAGTTTGCAAAGTTAATATCGTTTTTAAATTTACAATTTTATATTTCATAGGTTTGTCAGTGACAGCAGTCGTATGGTATGGTACTGTCCAGAGATGTTCAACGGGTGTATTTTGTGCAAAACTATATGACAAGCTTGAGTTTGCAAATTTGCAATTGTGCGAGCCCATTCGTACTGGCCCCTACTGTGTTTTGCAAATTATAACGCATAATACTATACTGTAAACTCGCAAAAGTATACCGTAGATTCACACAGGAATTTATTTTCAAATTTTTCTAAACTTTCAAGCTATACAATGCTACAATGCTTTCTTACGAACACGAACAGTACAAAATGATTGCACAAATAACGCTTCATTGCTTTAACTAACCAGCTTGTTATTTATTTATCGTGTGATGTACGCGCACATTCCTTGATGTCAAAAATAATTGCATGACTTCTGCTTTGCTGCAACTTCAAACAAACTTAATATCGCATCCAAGTTTGGACTTTGTGTGATGAAATTTTCCCTACTACGATCAGAAAATAACTGTGTGCAATTTTTGTGCTTAGGGTGTTGGACTAGGTGGACGAAAACGATTTTCAAGGGAATCATTTTCTGCCTCTGCACAAGCCAATACTGGAAATACCAACGATCGCAACAATTTCGCACTTCAGTACACACAAGCATGCTCCTCAGAATTAGATGTTTCTTCCAAAAGGACTCGAACCAAGAGAAAAGAGCTACGTGGGAAATTAAAACTAGACAAATGGGAGTCGTCCACGAATGCCTCTGAGAAGACTGGTTGTCGATGGACGTTTGTTTTCGATCCAGCTGGTCGGCTTTGTTACTATTGGTCAATGGTTGTGTCTCTTGCCTTCTTGTACAATTTTTGGGTTCTCATCTACCGATTCGCATTTCAGGTTTGAAACTTACTTGTTAATCTTAGAGTTGGTTTCTATATAGTTGTAGTAGTAAACTTATAGTAGATTATTATGACACTGACGATGGAAATCAAACTACGTTGTACCAAGAATTTACTACAAAATATCCATATACGAGATTTCGACGCCACTTTTGGAAACTATGTAGAACACTCACTTTTAGTAAGGATCATGTGGAGTGGAAGTTTCACGGATCCAACAACATTCATCAGTAACATTTGAACGACACGGTGAATTTTGAAAATTAATGAATCAAGTTGATTGAAATAAGTTCTGAATATTTCAAAA
>Ga0210040_10002790_pt1 | contig 24231 bp, 33 predicted proteins | sample CryGeyCG12114_NA_FD_185462 | JGI IMG/M metagenome (GOLD analysis project Ga0210040, IMG submission 185462) | Groundwater microbial communities from aquifer - Crystal Geyser CG19_WC_8/21/14_NA (SPAdes) (version 2) | ecosystem: Environmental > Aquatic > Deep subsurface > Groundwater | place: USA... | reverse complement strand
TATAAATTTAGTTGGCATAGCATTTTTGGAATTTACGGTTCGATTTTGAGTATTTGGCCATTTAACCTGGGTCGCCAAATAACACAGGGCAACTGCCATTAATTCTGAAATGGACAGTAGTTTTCATGCTAAATTTTCATACTGTAGTTTACACCATGTTAACTAATTAAAAAATATTAAGTTTTATATTATTTAACATTGATTCCCTATTTCATCCAACAGGGAATATATATCTTATTCCAACATGCAGAGTTTTGTACTGTAAGAAATGTTTCTTTCCATGAACCAATAAAAACACAATTAACTATTATAAATAATACGAATTTTTATTTCCCATGAAATTCTTGACAGAGTTAATTAGAAAAAATATGTTTTTCTAACCACAGTCTAAGTTGCAAGACTCATTAACAATGCAACTCCCCTTTGAATCCAATGATCCGAAGTTTCTGCTCCACATCGTAACTCCACGGTGACAACAAATGAGCCAGCTCTATTAGGGAAATAGTAGCATGGGGCTTCATACAGCGCTGAAATAACAAAAAGTATAAAAAAACTGACTAACGAAGTTTTCATTTTTCATGTAAATTGAAAAAATCCTACCAAGTTTTTTCTTATTGTCCACAGGTTTGAATAAAATGACGGGCATAGGTGTCACTAATTGCATAGGATCCGACTCAATTAAACAACTGTTCTTTTTGTCCCAACTGGCCCCTTCTAGGAACAGCCCTTGCACATAGACTCCATCTTTAGGTGGCAGCAAAATGTTTGTCGCTTCTACAGTAGATACAGAAAATTCCCAAGAGAGCGAGTCTATGGAAATGCTATATTTTCGGGCTGCAGTCTAAATAAATCAAATCGCTACATGAATTCATTTGGAAGCTGGAAAATTTTCCTATTAGATGCGCAAAAAATGAAGATTCTAGCTCAATTTCGAGCAAAGTTATCAAAGAAATTGTGCATGCATAAAGAAAATTTCCACATTATATGCACAATTTCACAAATACCTGTAAAACAGCTGTTAAAAATCCAGTAGGGAAAGTAAACCCTGAAAGCCAAAATTTCACAGGAGGGGACAAAGTGGTTTGCCAAGTGGTCAATTGGTCAACCCTTTGGACCAAATCTCGACTCCATGATCCCAATGGCTTCAATGATGTATAAGCTGAAAAAGAATTGCAATTTAATATGCACAGTCAATTAGTATGCATTGAATATAAAACGTGATTTACCTTTGAGCCAGGTAGAAGGGACTCGACCATCGAAAATGCATTGAAAAATTTCTTCCAATTCTGCAGACATGACTACCAACCCTTTTATTCCTTTCTCGAGTTCAATCAGAGATTTTTTGATGTTTCGGAGCAAAACGTTGTATCGGGAAATCTAATTGGGAACCAAAACAATGTTGAAGTTTATCGGAAACTTTAAGCAGCGTAAGAAATCGGAAGTTCTCCAAATACTACCTCTTGCAATAAAACAATGTTAAGTGGCTGGTGTAGAACTTCCTTCAAAAGGCGGCGAGTTTCATCTTCGTCAATGAGTTCAGGCAGTTTGGCCATTACGTCTGCAGCCATTTGAGATACCTGAGAAATTTCATCTTTTTTACTTCAAAAAAACTAAATAATTGCACTATGGGCTCTAAAGGAGTAAAGAATTTCACTATTGCAAACTATAGATTCTAAAGGAACTAGAAACCTCTGACTATCTACATTGCTAATTCCATAAGAGTGACAAAAATGCATACTCTGGACTGCAGAGTGCAGATTAATTGGGTACGTAGCACGTTAGATTCTATAACAGATTTCAAATTTTCTTAATTTACATTCTAAAAGACCAAAAAAATTGAAAAAATCTCTAAAATACCTTACAGTAACAGCAAATTATTCGCAACAAATCAAAATCAATTCAAAGAGTAAAAAAACCACACCTTTTCTTCAGGCCGACCAGCCACTTTGGAAGTTTGCTTTTGAACCTGGAGTGACAACAATGTGGAGAAAAGGAGATTGGCCTCATTGATTTGTGAGGCAATATCTGCATTCGTGTGTTGACCAAATGCTTCCGGATGGTCACTATTGGGCAACTTGTTGACCACGTCTCGGTAGTAGGGTAAATCCCCTTCTTTCGGTATGAAATATGTGGGCAGACTCGACAATCTATATATCCACCAATTGGACAAAACTCTTTAGTTAGTGTCTATTACGAAAAAATAGTGTAAAGTAACTAATTTACTTGTAAAAAGGGACATTGAGGGAATCATCACAGAAATATTGATTGATATAAGAGCTCAAAAGCCGTCGATCCCAGTCGTCTGTGACATGACCTCCGTACATGACCCCAGCAATGAGATATTTGAGTGCATCCCAGGGTGTCTCATCATACTCGGCCAAGTAGATGCCCAAAAGCATTTCAGAGACTTCGAAATCCGAGTCATTGAATCCGTAAATGATGTTCCAACCCAGTTGTTGGAATTTCTTCCGCTCTAGCAGAATCGAATGGAAGAAACAGAGGGCGAATAATAGTTTCTTATATTTTTCGGGTTTGCTGATGGACTGGAATCGACTTTTTTGCACGTTTTGGTACATCCTTTTCATGTTGGCTTTTAGACCCTGCAAAAAGTAATGCGTTTTTTGTGAAATGCTCTTTCAAATTCTTGGATTTGAACGCTGAAAACTAAAAAACAGTTTTCGTATTGCAAAGGGTTAATAAATAGCCAGGTTTTACCTTAGGAGGCTCCGTAGTCATTTTTATACCGGCCTGTAGAATTGACAACGGGAAATCTGGATGGGGACTTGAGCTTAGCCATAGCCTGCAAAATTACGAGCAATCATTTTTAGCATATTATGCAGCAACAAATAGATCTTTTTCGCAACAAATCAAACTATGAATACCTGAATTCAACATGAGGATTTCCTTCCAAAATCGTTTCAATCAATTTATCCAGCTGGGGCATCCAACTAAGGGACAAATGACAATTGGCAAGGAAAATCCAGTGTCCATTTCTGGCCCCATCTTCTACCATTTTTGTGGCAATTGGGGCTTGTCCTTGACCCAAGGATAAACTAATATGGAGAAAATAGGAGACATTGTACATACAAGCTGATGGAAAACACACTGTTATTTTCAATAGTCTATCTATTCACCTAAAAAACCGATGGGACATTTTATTTTGCTCAGCCAATGCAAAAAGTCCTGCAGCAGGGTCCGCACCAGGGGACAGAACAAAAATCAATGGAGTCAAATTGGAAGACTCATTCAAAACTTGATTCATATCCAAGACGGGTGGCTCCGTGAATCTCTTGCCAATATTTGTGCCCACAAATGACGTGGCTTTGAAAGACATACGATCTGGACGCAAGGCACGGATTACGACCAATTTTTGGAAATCGTTCATTTTTTGATCCCATTCACCTAAAAAGCAAAAAAAGGATATCTTTTGTCTCACTTTTGGACCTAAATACCTAATTTTCATCACTTTTCACACAAAACAGCAATTTAATTTGAAAACATTGCATTTGTTATTGCATTTATTTTGTATACATAAAGCCTTTGAATTGTAAGCCAATTTACTCGATTCTGGTGGACAATTTTTTGTATTACACAATTTGATAGGCTATAAAACACAGCAATAAGTCAATTAATTGGATTTACCAGGTAAGGCTTCTTTTTCTGGCTCCGTATGTGTATACCAGGCATACCAATCTTTAGGATTCTGTTCAAAAGATGCCACAACTCCACGGAAATTGGGCAATTTGTCCATTTCCGTAATATTATCCCAAGCAGTCTCGCTTAACCAAGCTAAAAAGATTTACAAAATATTAAAAATGACAAAATTCAGAAAAATTTACAAAAAAATTTAGTATCTGCTTACTATCACAAGGATTGTCCATTTGTTCCCCACGATCTAATACAACGCCCCCTTTTAAGAAGAATTGATACTCTTCCATATTCAACTGATTGGCATCTTCCAGGATTTTGGCACACATGTGGAATGAAAATAGCAGTTTGTGTTTTTCGAATAGACCACGGCAAATATTCCTTAAAAATGGAATAAATCGTTAAAAAATTACAAAGCGAAAATTGGTAATCTAATGAATAGTTTTTTCACCTATATACAGCATAGGTATGAAATTCATTGAGATTTTCAATTCGAGCTTCCAATTGGGATGATCTGGGACTGTGGTCAATTGACCAATTGAAAAGATTGATATATGCGTCCAATGAAAACTGGTACATAGGGTCAATTCTGCTCATGTCGTACAAGACGAAAAACAAAATGGAGGCTCTTCTTGCACTCGATCGGTAGTGCTGCAAAAAATCAAAATTTTAGATAGACATAGGCATAGAGCACGAACAAAAATCAAAATTTTAGATAGAAATAGGCAGAGAGCATGAAAAAAATAATAATTTTACATAAGTATATCGGGCATGAGTAATTTTTAAAAAATTTTACTAAATACCTCACGAGATGCATCAATTTCAATTTCTGTGATTTGAGACGCAGCCAATTGTTTTGTGACCGCATCGGAAGTTTCCTTTGAAGTTTTCAAAGTTATAGCCAATTCCTCGTCTTCTAAAATTGAGCCTTTAGATTCACTCAAAAGACTGAAAAAAAAACTCGTCAAAATAAACTAAATTCCCCAAAATGACACACTACATCATTATCATAATGCATTCACCGTAGAATTAATTCTTCCAATTCCTCCAATTTTTTCTTCCCCGCAGCAATATTAATGACCAAAGAATCTTTCATCTCTTCCAACTCTGGTTTTTCCTTACGAACTACGATTCCCAGCAATTGGGATTCTAGACCTGCATGAAAAAATGTCACATTTTTTCCCAATTTATCATTTTACACAAAATACGCTTTTCGCAACAATTTTACCTTGTTCTTTAACAGTGAAATTCACAATGCAAGCTCTACTGGAGATTTCTGGTACATAATGAGGATTGCTCATTTTCGTAGTTATATATAATCTGAAATTCGGACTATATTCTATCTCTTTATCCCCCAATTTCATTATCAGCTTATTTCCTGCAATAATCCAAAAAAAAACATACAAAATTACCACAACTTCCCTGAAACACGCCAAAAATTTTTCAAAATCTTACCGATTCTGACCGTAGCCCGACTCAAAGCGGGCCATAACATGTGATCCAATTCTTCTCCCACATCTTTCATCAATACAGGATGTCCCTGAGTGATGCACAATTCCAAAATGGCCAAATAGTGGGGCTGCCGAAGATCCATCACTTTTAGTCCATTCTGAGCCTCCATGTTTTTCACCCATTTGAGGGCTTGACATTGAGGATCAATCATAAGGGGAGTTCTGCGACCTCGGGTAACAATTACTCCGTTTTCCGTACTAAAGGAATCCCTGGGTAGACCTTGAATATTCCACATTCGCACATTCGTAGGATTGGCTAGGAAGTCGCAAAATGTGTAGTCCCCTGTGCATGGGATCCGCATGGCTTTTACTTCCGTGATCTGAGATTTGTATAGTGTTAATGTTAGTTTACGATTTTAGGGTTTGCTTTCCATGAATTTGTGTTCTTTTACCCATTGCCCAATCATTTCATTCCTGTAGTCGGATGTAAATGGGCCAATATATGAGACACAAGCAGAAGCTAATAGGCAATCTCCCACCACGTGAGATAATTGCTCTTCTAAGGTTTTAATAGTTTCTTCCCATCGGACTCGTTCTCCGGCCAATCCTTCCACCAATAATGCTGCTCGCTCTAGACGCCGTCTAAAATATTTTCACGACTCATGGATAAGATTGTATTTAAAGGCAGGTCCCACACAGACAATGCTGACGGCAAATATTGTGGATTTCTGGTAAAACGAAAACTACCTAAATAGCTCAGCTTTACGCTCCAGTTCCTCTTTTAAAGCCATCTTCTCTTTATAAACTTTTTGCAACGCGGCTAATTTTTCTTGCAAAACTCTAATCTTTTCTTCCTGGATGAATAGAATTCTCTGTTTTTCCGCCAAAATCGCTTCGGCTTCCAGCAATTTAGCCTTTTTAGGGGCCACTTGAGCATTGTAAATCTTCCCATATAGTTCCATAGCCCGAACCCAAATACATAGCGTTTTACAAGCAAATGACACTTTGCCCACAATGTCAGGTATGAAATCCTTGTCGGAGATATATTTTCCCAGTTTTGAGAGTGTTTTATTGGAGATGTTGTCTTTATTGAATTCTTGGAGCTGTAAGCAAGAAATTAAGTAAAAGTCTTAGAAACCAGAAGCTTCCTAAAAAACCTATCAGCTCAGTATTGCAGAATCTTATGCCATTTGGTTGGTAACGTAGGTACAAGGATTCATAATTCACAAGCTTTATCAAATACACTCGGAATGAAATAAACCGATTTGGGAGAATTCATGCTACATAGTTTCCACATATCAGAAATTAATTGAGTTGTAGCCATAGAAATAGATATACTATATACACTAGAAGAAGTACTCATCATAGAGTTTTACTGCCTACTTGTGTATGAGCGATGAGTGAATTTTGTAGCACGAAATTTAACATTTCGATGTAAGTAGCGACTGATAGTTTGGCATGCAGGTTCAACAAAGACGCACGCAGTGTCATTTACTTCGCACGTTCTCACTTCAAACATTATTTTTTTACATTTTCTTTGATTTTTGACGCTAATCAAATCATTAAAAACATAAGTGATGAGTAAAGCATAAACATACATTAGTTTTCAAATTTTTCCACGTTTCTTTTTTTTTATTTTTGAAATTATTCGTTTCTTAACCAGTTTAATGTAATGTGCAATGGACGCGTGCGAGCGTGCTGGGATTTGCAGTGTTTTTCAATGACACACAAATGCACGAAATCTGTGGTACTAAAAACTTAGGGCCAACGAATCTACATACGACAGTAAGGGTTTCCCATACAAAGAGATAGGAGGTCGGGAGCATTGGTTGTAGCCATCAAACTTCACGTATAACATCGTGACCGTGAGACTAAATTGGCATCTTATATGCAGGATTTATTCTTTGTTTAGTTATATGGACCGCGTGAGCAGTCCTTTCCAAAAATAGCTAAATACTCATAATTTGCCCCCCTCCACGGAAATCTTTAGTAAAAGGCGAAAGATTTATACGTCTTGAAGGGAGACCAGAGCTGACTTCTACGTCGTTCAAAATATTGCCCAGCAAAATCTGACTACAAGGTTGGAATGACCGTACAAAGAATCCACTGTTTGTAGGCAAAAATTTATTGAAAAATACTTTGAAAATAATAAGAACTTATTAAATGATACTTTTTCCATTTGATTTTGTATTGTTATAACAATTTTTATAAATATTTGTTGATAAAATTAAGATGTAGTGGAGATATGTTTTTGTATGTTTAATTACAAAGGGGGCTTTCGGTCCAGCTATAGAGTAGATTTTGGGGCGCGAAATATTTTGCTAACAATTGTGTCGTGTTTTGTCACTTTTGTGTTATTAAAATCACTTTTCATGATTCTTTGGATTTGATATTTGTGATTAAGTTTTACTTGATTTTGGAAACTAATTTATCCTTAGCGTAAATTGCACATTAAAGTATAGGACATTTCTATCTACTTACTATTGTGTACGTGTGAGTTGAATAAAAGTTACCTAATAAGTTTAGCAAAACATCAGCAAAACATTTGATTTTCATCCAAATGGCATAAAAACCGTAAGGATTACGATTCAGATTCCAAGAACGCCAAAACTTCATATTTACAAGCACACACGTTTCGAATTTAGCGATTTTAAATGAGCTGGTCGTTGATTCGCGAAATTTCTACCTAATTAACTAACTAACTTCCGCGGGCACTGAGCTATTAACTTGTTTTTAACTTACGTCTTTTAGGAAATCCGCATTTCCGAGCTGTTTTTTCGCCTCAGCCCATGTTGGCTCCACACCTTTCAAAACCATTACAGCCTCCATGACTTTGCCGACCAGGATGGGAGGACTTGCATATGATTTCACTTCACTGATATCTTTTTTGTTCAGCGATTTCAAGGCCTGTCAGATATATTATTCAATTACTCTCAGTCAGTCAGTTTCGGATTCTAAAGCAATAGGTAAACTTTCAAAGTTCGTAGTTAGGATCTGCAATCTTTAAATTACCCGCATAGCCTCATCTAAAGCGGGCAGTGCATCGGCTAATTCGGCATAAGCAATTCTGGCCATTTCTTTGCATTCTTTTTCTTCGATAGCCACTTGCTCTTTTCTTCGGTTGACCACAACAGCCTGAATATCCGTTTCTGTCTTTTGTTTTTGGATTTCCTCCAGAGTTGCGTCGCATTCTTCTTGGTATTCCAAAACTACTCGAAAGAATCAAAAATTAGGAAATCAGTTAATTAAGTTCGTTCCGGTTTGCAATCCACACGAGCCTTATTGTGTATTACAAACAAACCTCTCCGTTGTGCAGACTCCATCTCCACCGTCATGTCTTGCACTTTGGCCCGGGTGTCGATAATTTTGGCCATACCATTTCTCAAGCGATTTGCAGAGTCTCCAAATTGTTTCCTTTTTTCGGCTAAGAGCCTATTTTGCAAACAAATGCAATGGTTAGGGAATATTAAATTCTCTTAAAAGGTTTTTGCCCCCAATTTGTTTCTCACGCTTTGTATCCAGCCACTAATTCTAAGAAATTGATTGGTGTCACATAATTCACTCTCTTCATTTCCTCCAACATGATTTGGCAATAGTCGGTCACCGAGAAATGAATGGAAGCAAACATCCCGGCGCACTTGTCTCGCATTTCGTCCTGCATTGTTAGTTAGTTAGTTCGTCAGAATCATTAAAATCTAACCATGTGAGCTATTCTTCTAGATTTTACCTGCAAAACTGGGGAGCGGTCATCCAACATGACATCAAAGAGCCATCTATGAGCCACTTCTAAAAGCGCCTCCTTTGGCCAGCGGTCAAACCAATCTAAAGTTGTCCCATTTACTAATGCAGGATATTGTCGGACTCGATGTCTAGTAAAAAATTGAATTAAGGTATCAGTTTAAAGCTAAGAAAATTCTCTATTCGTTGCAAAAAGAATGAGCAATTTATCTCTCCGTTGTAGAAAGTTACAAATGGGGCACTTTGAGATTTTTGAATATTTCATTTACCTGAATGAATCTCCAATGGGACTCATACATAGAATCACATGCAAATTGGTTTGGACCCGATCGATTAAAAATTTGTACAATCCTTCACTCGTATCTTGATAGCCAGCTCTTAGTGCCGCTTTGGTAATAGAGTTTTTAATTTCTTCAAACTCATCGGCTTTATATAGATTGGGCACTTCTCCACTGCTCAATACATTATTTATATCTTCCAAAAAGCTTTCATTTACAATCTACAACAAAAGGAAACTTTTATTGCATTCCATTGCTGCTCATGGGAGGACGAAAAAGTTTTAATATTTAATTCACCTGGGTATCATTCATGATAAAACTGGTGCTTTTATTATCACATCCTGTGCGCCGATACACTTTCTTCAAATCTTCACGAAATTCTCCTTTCCCATATCTTTTATTCACTTCGATTTCGAATACATGGAAGCCACATATTGAACTAGCCAGTCGACTCAGAGATTGTCGACCGTGTCCACCTGAAAATTAGAGTATGGACGTTTGAATAGCTTCAATTATTATGAAGCACTACAGACTACAATCGAAAATTCTATTCTTCCTGAGCAGTGTTAATAGCTACAGCTATACAAGCTTTCGTATAGTTCTCACTTCCAATGCAATCCACAAATTTTTAGGTTTTAATTCCACAGCAATACAAAAATTTCGTATAGTACTCAATGCTACAGCACAGAAAAATTTCGGGTGGTACTTATATAGTTCTGAAGCGATGCAAAATTTCATAGCCTTAACTCTACAGCAATACCATAGTTCTCAATTCCACAGCAATTTTCATAGTTCTCAATTCCATTCCAAAGCAATACAAAATTTCATAGTTAGATCTCAATTCCAAAGCAATACAAAATTTCATAGTTAGATCTCAATTCCAAAGCAATACAAAATTTCATAGTTAGATCTCAATTCCAAAGCAATAAAAAATTTCATAGTTAGATCTCAATTCCAAAGCAATACAAAAATTCATAGTTCTCAATTCCAAAGCAATACAAAAATTCATAGTTCTCAATTCCAAAACAATACAAAATTTCATAGTTAGATCTCAATTCCAAAGCAATACAAAAATTCATAGTTCTCAATTCCAAAGCAATAAAATTCATAGTTCTCAATTCCAAAACAATACAAAATTTTGTAGTTGTGAATTCAAGGCAGTGAAAAACACATGATAATGCTAAAATCTATAAGTAGCACTAGAACGCCGTTTAAAGCAAATATACAAACTCATAGTGTATCGTATTGACTAATAGATTTTGAAAAATCAAGCTAACTAACTGAATATAGCTGTATATCATACCAATTCCTACAACCAACATATTGCCCTTTGGTTGGGAAATGACCCGAGCAATTCTCGCCACATGTTCGATAGCTTCTCGAAACAAAACCAAATTCATGGGGACACAACCCGGTGTACTATTATAAGCAGGCAGAGCGGTTTCTTCGATAAACTTTCTGAGCATCTTCATATCCTTCATGTCTTCATATACATTCTGAGTGTTGAGAAATTCCCCGAAAATCGGGACGATTCGATTTGGGCAAATACTTTGCAACGTTTGGTCCAAATGTACTCCCAGTCTGTCCGCTAGGCAAGCTATGAACCATTCTCGATCCCTATATATGGATTAAATCTGATATTTGAAAAAAAATATATATTTCATTTCTCAATTTTCAAATTTTTTGTCAAATCTGTACGTTTCGTCCACAAGCCGATCATGGAAAACGCGTACACATTCATGGAACCAAAGTTTTGTGAATCCAATTTTTGTATCTTGTTTATGACGCTCAGCTCTCAACAATCCTTGATATACACGGGAAATATCCCGCAAATTAAACAAATAATGGATTTTCCGTGGTGTGGGCAACATTTTTGCGGAGACGGCATTGTATATGTCAATCGTGGCATTTGTCACAGATTCGGCTGAAAATATTTGAAAAAAATCATTCAGTTTGTGTGCATATATCAAGGCTCCAAAATTTCAAAAAAATTGAATTCGTACCAATAGCTTTTACTTCAGGATCAAAATTGAACAGTTTTTGACTTAATAGCGTGTAAAAAATGCGTTTGATTTGCGGCTCTTCAGGGAAAGTCATATTTATGATAGAAAATGCACTTTTCAATCTTGGCGACAATTCTGTACGACCTCCACCGGGTCTAAAAACCAAAAAAGTTAAAAAAATCTGTATCCAAATTTTTACAAAATACACTGTAGTATAGCAACTTACGGTCCCATTGCTCCAATCAGAAACATATTCTGCAAAGAAAGAAAACCAAGAAATTCATTCTCAATTTCCACAATTTTTTACAGATTTTTGAAAACGGGCACTAAAATCGTACCGAAACCACTTTGGCCGTTTGATTTTCCCTATCATACCAGAATCGGTAATCAAGCCATTGCCTAATCAGTTCTAAAGGTGGCTGAGATCCGTAGATATCTTTTGCAGGCATGTTCAAATCGTCCATAAATGTGAGTAGGAATTTTCCCCTGGGGGGAGCTAAAATTCCTTTGGCTCGGCGTTCCAATCTACTTTCAATGAAATTTTGAACGTTTGAAGAAGTTGTCTGGAAAAAAATCAAAAAAATTTAACATAGCCTTATACAGAACAATTCAATTATGCGCGTGAAAAGTATTTTTAATGTTACTTGTGAAGACATGTTGATAGTTAGCACAGTATATTTTTCGGCATCTAGGCCGCTCAATGCAGACTGTACTACAGATGTTTTACCTAAGAAAAAAACATGAGAAAATATCAATTTTTTGCCAAAATTTTAGAAAAAATGATTCTAATACCTTACCAGTTCCCACAGGTCCGGTAGCCAAAACGGGATGGGAATTTTTAATTAAATTCGTGATTACGAAATTATATCGCACAGTATCAACAGTGGGTACAACCAACTTGAAGAATGGGAGCCTAAAATTCAATATTTGAAAGTATAAATCGTAATTTTTCCTTTTTTTCTAGTTTATTTTTTTATTTTTTTTTACTCTGGGTCATATTTCCAATTTGAAGTCAATAGGGTATCCCAATGCATCAAAGTTTTGGTCCTAGGATCCACAAAATAATCATAGACCGTATCTTTTGCAGGAAAAATGGGATCCAATTCTCGCAAAAATGCATCCATTCGTTTTCGGCCTTCTTCATCTACTGTACAGCAAACTGACCAAATAAGGCTGCAAAAAGGCCCATCATGTTAAAGTATACTAAAGTCTCCATTCTAATTCTAAAGCAATACAAAATATTTGCAAAAATTTTACCTGAATATGAAATAGAAGCGGACCATGATATCAAAAGTGTTGTCATCTTTATGATTCACTCCATTCTCTTTGATTGCCAAAGAATCCATGAGTCGACAAAATGACATGACCAAATTCAATTCAGTAGTGCCCACCAACTCTTTACAATTTGCCGTTTTGAATGCCAATGTTTCGGTCAAATAGAAATCCACGTTTTTTCGATACTGCAAAAAAATTCTTCCTTTAGATATTGCCTGCCTAACTTATCATATATAGGTAGTTGGTTAGTATTGTGACTTATGAATCCGAAAATCGGGTTTTTTACCTCTTTGGCAACTTTTTCCCTCTTTTGCCTTCCCAACCAAGACTCAATATATGGTTTCCATCCCAAATCTCGGTAATCCACATATACCATCCCGCAACGTGAGACTGTGGCTGGAGATGCTTGTGTTAAATTGTCCACTTCGAAAAGCAGGGAAACCTATATACAAGTTAGTTAACTATGGCTAAATTCAGCAGAGCAATTAAAAACAGGCAAAGATTTCGTTCGCTTTTTTAGTAAATGATTGTAAATGAGTTTACCTGTTCTGGCATTGAAATTCGCTCGGAATTGATTAGCGTAAGAATTTTGTTGTCATCCATCACCTACAAAAAAAATTTATGAAAAACAGTGAGTTCCTCACCCAGTTTCGAGATTTTTGCATTAACATACTGTTTTCGGGAGCTAACTTACACTATTCATGTTTTCAATCCATACAGCTGCAAAAAACAAAAAATTACATATGAGTCAATTTGTTTGCGAAAATTAAAATAGTTTTGTTTGTTTGTAATAAATACCGTCAACAGGACCGTCGAAAAGAATCCATTTTTGGTCCGGTTTTTCATCTATTGTATAACAAACAAATTGTAATGCATTTTTTTATCAACCCATAAGGATAACTAACGTATTTAAATTCAAATGCAATTTACCAGCACAAGTGGTTCGCATAATCGATGAAATTACACCATCACTCCATTCCCCTGTGCTTAAATCAAATTCTCCGTACAATTCAGCCAAATTCAACGCTTTGGGATTTATCACATGTTCCTGTGAGAAATTGCAATACAAAATATACACAAATGCACTGGACAAGCAGATTTTTTCATAATTTTTGCTGTGAAACCAATATTCAATTATACCTTCACCGCCACATATCCAGCTTCCCCTTCCCTGGCCAAATAAGTCAAAGAATCCCTCAAAGTTTTCCAAGCCACCGATTTTCCGGAACCCGTTCGCCCCACAATCATGACGCTATGACGCGAATTTTTCGTTTCGTATAGTTCCAACACTTTTAGAATGGCTTTGGGAGTCACCTAGCGGACAAAAATTGCAATTAACTTACCAAGTATAACTATCTACATTTCAGGGTGATGTAGCCATGTAGCTTGATTTTTTCACCTGATATCCTGCTTTAGCCAAACAAGTTTCGATTGACCGCTGCAAGGATCCGTAATCAAAAGTGGGGGGCTCATCTTGTGGGAACAAATCTCGAATAACGCCAGTAAACAGTGGTACATCATCCGTTGTTAGACGGGGAATGTTCATGTCCCTCATAGCCAAAATAAGAACCTGAAAATATACGAGATGATTTACCTTAGAGGTTATTTTTGAGGTAAAATGATGAAATTTCGAAAAAAAATCCTATATACCTCATTATCGGACAAATTTTTGGTCACTCGTCTTTTTTGTCCAGCATATCGCAACAATGCAACCATGCTACGCAATCCAAAATCATAATGATCCTGTCTGCTCAATTGCTGCTTGGCCAGCGAATACAAAGTGTCCACCTGAGGCAAATGGAAAACGGAAACTATTAAAAATTTCCTTTTTCTCACCAATCTTAGAAAACTTTTGACAATTTCTTCACTTTTCTAGCCAAAGTTCGAACGTCGAGGAATCCTTCCCCAAACAATACAATCTCGGCAATAAGACTTGAATCTGGTACAATCATAGATATTGGCCTGAACATGGCTTTCAAATTGTCAGGTAGCTCCGTACGACCTACGCTTTGATTACAAATTGATATCAAATTTAAAAAAAACTGAACATTGAAATATTGCAAAAAAAAGTTGGTTCACTTCACATGCCTGCATATCCCGGATTCATTGCTGTGAAAATATAATAGAGATTTCAGTCAGGTTTTTTCACTTAAATACGATATTTTTTGCTAAAAATATTTTCAAAACTTACTTATGAAAATGCCACAGGACCAAACCAGTCGAATATCATAACCCTCGAATACAAATCTCTTCAAATTTTGACTTTTCGCTTGCAAAATGCTCATGATTTGCTGAGCTACTACACTCAATACTTCAATATTGATTCGATTAAATTCATCAAAACAACCCCAAGCTCCAGTTTGGGCCAATCCTGGAAAAAATTAACATTTTCCTAAAAAAGTCCAAAAAATGTATGAACAAAACTGTGATATAATGATACTCACCTGAGAACATTTTTCCCATGCTTTTGTAATCCAATCCTTCTGAACAATTTATGACAATTACGTACATGCCTAAATTCTTGCCCAAATCTTTCGTTGTTTCCGTTTTTCCTATTCGCAAAACACGTAACATTTATTTTGAAAATTGATGCTTATTGTATTGCTCATTATCATAATTAGCAATATTTATCTAATTAACATGTTACCTGTCCCTGCTGGACCTTTGGGACTCCCTCCACGATGCAAAAACAAGGCGGTTGTAAGCGTTACATAGCATCTAAACAGATAATAGAAAAATTTAAGATTTAGCATTGCATAGCCGTGTGCGCTGCAAAAAAAGCACGCTCGTTTCAAAGCTTACCGTTCACTCAACGGTGTGATCACCAATCGACCCGAATTGCCCAGATATTCATACCCATAGAGGAAAAAAGTGTTGGTTTGGCGCACAATGCAATCATTTTCCTCTTTATCCCAATAAAATCTCAACTGCTGCAGCCAATCGAATCCATTCAAATCCCGACAATCTTTCCGATACATCCTTTCAGTAACATCGCGCGCATGGATTTCATTTGTGACCATGGAAGTGATCTTCAATCTCTGAATTTTGGTCAAATTCCCACGAATAGCGATGGAAAACTTGTTCAAAATCTTATTCAACTTGCGTCGAACTTTTTTGAGCGGATTCTTTTTCATTCTCAGTGCTGTGGAAGCATATAGCGCGCGCGTAACAGCGACAGTCCATTGAATTTGGGCTGAAGTGATTCCCGTCTGACCGGGCCATTCTGTAATCCATTTGTCGCGCCGATTCAAATTCCTTCGAAGGTCATCCCGAGTTTTCTTGAGAAGAAATTTAAGTGTGATACGCATATTAGTTTCGACGTCAGTGAGCCAATGTTCGACAGCACCTTCAACATTGAAACTTTTTGTGAACTCCACGTATTCTCCATCCCCGGCATACATTCCCGCGCATTCGTATCGATTCGAATAGCCAATTTTGTTTAATTTGATTTTATGAATGTTGTCGAAAAGTTTTTTCATATGGGGTTGCACCAATTCGGGGTTTTTTGAATTCCCCAAGATTTCAAGCAAGTCATCATTGGAAATGAAATAGAAACGGGGAAATGCTTGTCGCTTGGCTTCCAAGAAAATTTCCAGCGATTTCAAAATCAGTTCTAAGCGCTCGCTCAAATCTTTTAGTGTTGGGATTAATCCTTCGCGATGAGTTGCCGCGATCGCAAGACTATCTTGAGCCATAGTAGCGGTTAATTTTGCCCATATTTTATTGATTTCATCGAATTGTCGAGTTTCTTTCGGCAATTGCTTTCGAATATCTTCTCCCAGGAAGATATTTTCCAAATACATCCATTGGCGCTGAACATTTAAAAACATTTCAAGCGCATAGGCTATCTGAGTTAACGTTTTCTCCCAATAGTTGATTTCTTCTTCGAATGGTTTCGCATATCGCGATCCTTTGAGTGCGGAAATTGATACGTTGTGATCTTCCAAATTCTGTAAAAGTTCTCCCACAGTTTTCAGTCGGAAATGACCTCTATCTTTATATGGAGCCATATCCAGTTTCTGGTCCGTCCAGATTTCACGAATGGCCTTCACCGTATTTTCAACAATCAGTTCTTTTTGAGCAGTGGAGACGATTTCTCCAATTTCTTCAGCATATCGCTCCATTGCGTAAGAGACGATCACTTCGAAAGTAAATGCGGGATCATTAGGGTCGAAAGTGGATCCGATTGTTTCGAAAATATTATTCCAATGCCTTTCTCGTAAAGCAGGACTTTTTATTTCATGAATGACGGGGATAGAGCGTTTGAAAACTTCTAATCGGTTTCGAGTAAATGGTATTATAGGCCAGTTTTTGCGCTCCAAATCGTGAGCTAATCTGTTCAACCTTTTTAGAATGTGAGTGGCTACATCTTCCATATCTCCCGTTTGCATCTGAAAAATATTGTGGTTTAGCTATAGCATCTAGTTCAAAACTGATTAAACAACACCATAATTTGTCGCAGCGTGCCCCAAAAACAACATTTTTAACTTTCCCACTACCCATCAAGTTTAAAAATCGTCTCAGCGTCCCCCAAAAGTGTTGCTTATCTTTCCCACGTCATTGCAGCATTGCAAATAAAAATCATGCATTTTGTCTCAGCGTGCCCCAAAATCATTTCACAAAAAGTTTCCCTGATTGGCAATTTGGCATAGAAGTAATGCAGAGATAGTGTTTTTTCTATTTCACTTTTCACTCATAATGTATTAAATACAGATTGAAAATAGCATATTTTGCTCTCTCAAACCAATAAGAAATCTCGTCTTTTAGAACGCAAGCCATCAAAATATTCAGCCAGTATACAAAAATACATAAAGAAAAAAAAAAAAAAAAAAAACTACAACTGTTTAAATATGAATCCCTTAAGCAAATTTTTTTAGCCAAAACCAGTCAAAATACACAAAAAACTCACAGTTTTAAAAGGTTCCACCGCATACTCGGTCCAATATCCATCCCATTCATACACAATGACCCAAACACTCTCCAAAACTTCCAAATCCTTGACAAAATTCTTCAAATCCATATTCGGGGGCATCTCAATTTCGAAAATGGCTAACGAATTCAATAAATCCTGCTCATCCCTTTGCAAATCATACATAGTCTGCCTATACGCTGCCAATTGTTCCACTGCAGTGTCACTGTCAATATCCCCCGTGTATGGCCCCTCATGTTTGAAGGAAAACAACAACTCTTGAACCCGTTTTTTGAACCGTTCCGCCATCGCCAAAAACAATTTCCGTAGCTTTTCCTTAGCGTTCTTCAACATTTGCTCAATATCCTTCAACTTCATCATGTAGATATGCCAGTCATGTGCAAAACTGAGAAACCGACTTTTAGTATATTCTCCCAACTCATATTCATATTTGTTGAGAATCCCAAATTGCTCTATCAAGGTCGGGAATCCTTTCTCTTGCTCGGGACAATCATTTTGCACTTCGGCATACAAATTGAAAGCTTCGACTAGGGAATGCAAACTGTTGGGTTCTTCCACAAACTTGGCCAGATTGTCCTCCATATATTTATTGTACCACATGAGTTTTGTATTGGCTTTGTCATACAATAGATTCGACAACTTTTCTTGCCAAAGGTGACAATGATCCCCGATAGTGAATTTCAATTTCCCACAGTCTACGATACAGAATCCGACTGTGACAGTGGATTCCTGACCTTGGATTGCATCCGCAATGTCGGTGTATCGACCAATATCTGTGTCATAAGAACTCACAGGGGGATCCAGCTCTTCATATTTGGCCATAAAGACTTCCTTGTCAACTTCCCAGACGTCCCTGGAACATAGAAAAGTTAATCGGCGGGAAATTTAAACTGCGCGATCTGAAGCAGCATTCTGCTCAGTCGTTTCCTTACCTGTAGGGCTCCCATGTAGTCAGATAGCGCTCTACGTCTTTCATATTGGTGCGCATCCCTTCGGCAATGTGCTCTTGAGTGCCGCGCGCAGTTTCATCGTGCGCGATAATATAGCCAAAAGATTTGACTTGGATATTGGGATCACTTAGAAACTGTACAACTCTAGGGAAGGGTTGAATCACGATACAGATCCTCCGATAGATTCCCAAAATCATGTCGTCTACCGCAGGAATGGAAGGATTGAATCCCAATTTGTAACCTTCTAAGATTACGTCCATTTGGAAAATGGGGGGAGGGGGTCCCCTCAAATCCCCATGAACAGCTCTACTCAAGACTTCGAGAGACCTTCGAATGTTGATACAAAATGCGTCTTCGACAACAGAGTCTATAGTGTATAGATATTTCATCCACTGGGTCTTTACATCGGGCCCGTCCGATTTGAACATTTCGAATACAGAGCGCAGGATGATGGTAATGTTTTTGTATTCATTGGCAATCTTTAGTATAGCTTTTTCCCTGTGCCGATTTTGGAAATCGTTGAACTCATTACCCCGAAAAACTCTTTTGGGATCTACTTTCACCATTAGAATGTTTGAAATCTTCATAGCGAGTTTCCCGATTTTTATATTGGCGTTTTTGTAATCATTTGTGTAAGCCTGCACTTTGCTGGCGGCAAGTCGGCAATCATTGATATAAGAATCGGATACATCTGAAGCCCAGGTTAGTTTCGTCAGTCCAGGGTATACTTTGCGCTCTAAAAGTTTTATCCGCTCGCGGAATAGATTTCGTTCTTCGGGGGAAAGTGCGGCTACAATCCTATTGTAATCTTTCACTACTAGGAGCACAGTCTCGCGTAAATTGTGAAGACGCTCGCGCTGAAAATATACGTTTTGTAGTACCAGGGGCACTTCCATTCCCATTCGATACCAAATATCGGCTTCAGCAATGTGTCGATACAAAACCTTGTCGAAATTCACTTCGATCATCCCGTGTCGGTAAGAAGAGCGAATCATAAGTGGGATTTCCAAGCGAGGAGTCAAATCGCGCGGTCCCACTTGTCGAACCCATTCTTTATAAGTTTGTAGGGAGAAGTCATCCAAAGTTTTGATTAGCACGCGCGCTTGCTCTTTCACATCATCTCCGTAACCACATTGGGGAAGCCACCAGGCTTCAGTGAGTAAATCCAATTGCATTTCCAGTCGACGTTTCATGTACATGGCCCAAGCGCCGCGACCCGCATACTGAGGGTATGTTAACGGTAATGGTAAAATATTCTTCGAATAGAGGGTTCGAACTGCAATAACTTCATCTTCTAAGATTTTGTACAATTTCATAATCAATTTGTCGAAAGCACGCGTGATGATATCCCTTTGGTAGTAGATGTAGAAAGTCTCCAATATTTGAATCCCTTGGTCCAGATTGGTCACAGATTCGAACGATGCGAAAAGTACATTTTCTATCATCATTTCCATATCTTTCACTGCGGTTCGAAACCCAGTCATATATTCATGCCATGATGTCCCTTTGACGTCCAAAATGAGTTGTCGGACCGAGAATAACGTTCGAAGCTGTCGATCTAACATGCGTTGGATTTCTTTCATCACGCGGGTAATATCGGTCGCTTTTGTACCAGGATAGAGTGGCAAAGGCTCTTGATATCCTTCAACACGTCGAGCATATAATCTTTGGCAAACACAGATTTCAAGCAAATCCCGCAATCGATGTGCAAATGCAGCCACATGGGAAAAGATTCGATCATATTCAAGAAGCCAAGGGAGATGGGAGTGCATGTTATGCATCTTCTGAGCTTCGAAATATTTTTCTTTCCAGAATTTCACGCAATTCAGACAGGTTGTGATTAGCGTTTCGGAGGAGTCGATGTAGCCATTGAATACTCGGTCTACGTCGATTTCTCGAATGCAATGAGAGATGATTTCATTGGAAACTTTTCGAAGGAGTCCATTCAGTCGTTCCCGTGTATTATAATATGGACCGTTAAGCCAGACTACACGAATGAGCCACAGAATGTTTTGGATTTGGTCCGGGATTTCAGACACCTAAAATCGAATGAATATGAATTCGAATGATTGGATACTTCTAGGCAAAAAATTGTGCTTTCTTTTAGTTTACCTTAGAATCCTGCAGCTTAACACACGCTGGCACTAACACATTCAAATAGTGTAGATTGGAAATAGCTTCGGCTGATGCTGATAGAATGTCCGAGCTCACTTCATTAAATTGGGAGACGAATGGAGATTTTATAATTGTCATGATCTCCTTCACAGTTCGTACTGGTGTGGATCTGATTTGGTTTGTTAAGCCTGAAAGATCTCGACCTTACGTAATAAAAAAGACAGTTTTTATAAAACAGAAGTTTGAAACTTTAAAAAAGTAGGTTTACGGGTCAAACTTACATCGAGCCTCCCAAAATGCCACTTCTGCTAAAGGACCGGCCCAATCTTCCGTATCTTGCATATTCTGGTTCAAGAGAACTTCTTTAATTTGCCGAATCCAATGTACCATGGATGCTAGAATGCAAAAATAGTTTTTTTACAGAAAAGTTGAATTATCTTCAAAAAGAATCACTTATTATACATATTAGTTTGCCATGCTTGTTTTTGTAATGATAATAGTTGGACGCCATTATTATGCATTTTTTAGGCCATCTAGCAGTTTTGGTTGTAAAAATCATGTTTTGGCGACAAATTATCTCATTTTGACGCCGTAGGAAGATTTTCTACAATCACTATTTCTTATGCAATGCGCAATTAGATCCACTCTCTCTGTCTTAAATAGTCTGTTTTCATGAACAATAACCTACCTATCAAAATATTTTGACCCTATACACCTGAGTGAAAAACCTAACAATTTGAAAACTAACAAACTTACTTTCAAGCCGAGCACACAGTTCCTTGTTTTTGGAGGCAATATCTATAGGAGAAGCCAAAGCCTCTTTTGGGACATACAGCACAGTTTGACACTGCAGTCTGTGATGAGTTTCAGTCACCGATGACATGAAAGTATTCAGACTTGCTCGGAAATCGTTCTTAATACCTGAAAATAGTGAAAATTTAATGAAATACATTCAAAATACGGCGAAATTGAGCAACATTTTCCGAAAGAATCGTCAAAAGCATCTTTTTCCTAAAAAACTGGCTATTTTGTTCACTTACTCTCAGGTAAAACATTGGGCTGATAAAACATGGGAGTAAAAACATGGGTCATGAGTCCTTGAAGAGAGGAAATAGTTCCCCCCGGAATATTTCCAAACAAACAATCTTCAAAAAAGTTTTCCTTGGTTAAAAGCACTGCCTTCACTTTCACAAAAAAGAACATGTCCAGCGAGTCATTTGGGAGGACTTCATTGACGACCACCAATCGTTCTCCATCTTTTACATCAGGACGTCTCAATGGATTCCCTCCGCCAACTGAAAAGACAATTTTCACCCCAAAATGATTTGTGTATTCCAAAAATTTGGAAACAACAAACTCACCTTTTCGTTGTTTAGCCCCTTTCACTATGCGTCCATCTGCTACTGTACTTAATGAGCTCAGAGAATCATTACTTTGAGTTTTACCCTTTTTGAGGGATATGGAAGATCGTTTTTCCGCTAAAAGCTCTCTTTTGGCAATATTGGCACTCTCTTCTTCATCTTCATTGGCCCACATGAGTTTTTTCTCCTCTTTTTTCGTTTCGATTTTACGGAAAAAGATTGTCACCACTGTGACTCCGGGATTCCGTATGAAGCGAAATAATGGGGCTAGATTCCATTGGGTCCACCGGGAATCGTCTGCTTGGACTATGCATACTAATTGCTTCATTCGCTCTACCTGTAAAGGTTGAATTTTGAAAAAATTCAAGTTTTGTGTACGAAATTGAAAATGTTAAGCGGAGCACATAGCCCATTATTGTATCCAGGCAATGACTGACTGTATTTGGGGTTTTTAGTTACTATTCCGAATCCTAATTTCAGGAAAAATTATGATATAATTTACACGCCGGCTTAAAAAATCTGAAAAACTTGGTTTACTAACAACATAAGTCTCCTAGATGATATGTGTGAGTATGTGTCAGTCTTAGGGTGAATAGTAAAATGGAATTTAAATTTATGATATACGGTGTGTGAGAAAAGCTAAAAATGTTGTAAATAATGGCAAATTGGGATTCCAAAGCGTTTTAGCCTATTTAGAATGAAATTTGTACCAATCTTTTCTCCTTCAACTTGCGTTTCTCAATCTCCCTTTTTTTCAAATAGTCCTGAACATCTTTTTCCGTATATTTGGGTTTGGAGTCATCTGTTTTGTCAGAATCACTCACTTTGGAGCCTCGTCTCTTTTTCTTCTTTTTACCTTTCCCTTTTTTACTTCTTTTGCCTCGACTCCCGGAACTAGTTGTGCCACCACTTCCTTTCGTTTTTCGACCTTTGGGGCTTTTCCCTCTTTTACCTTTTTTACTCCCTTTGGGCTCCTTCCCTTTCTATAATAGAGGAAATGCATATCAAGTTTCCATATTTTGCAGAAATTTTGTAAGATTTGAACGAATAAATAAACAAACTTTATTCTTTTTTCATAAAATAGAACATTTTGTTGACTTTTTTAGAGTGTATAGCATAAATTGATACTATAACAAAATTGAGTGTTTTCTGGAAACAAAATGATGAAATAGTTTCTTACTTTGGACTCCTCTGCAGCTTCTAAAGCTAAGGATTCTAAAATATCTTTTTCAGTCGGTTTCTCCTTTTTGGGTGGTTCAGGAGGAACTCCATTTTCAGCCGGGTTGGCCGGAGAATCTGCTCCTTTTACGCTTGTTTTACTCATATCTGAGTATTTTTTTCTGAAATACGGAAAAATACAGCCAAAGATTTGTATTTTGATCATTTCAGCCCAAAAACTCGTTAAAAATGCGATTCTTACCAGGATGGATGGATATGGCCCCCTGTTCTTGTGAAGATGTTTTCCTCCTACAAATTCAAGTGTTTTTAATGCAAAATTATGTATATTTCTTTAGTTTTGCCACAAAATGTGAAATTCAATGTTGCATGCAAACAATGGATCGGTTATGGGAGCAAAGTTTTGTTGAATCAATAATTCCCCATTCTGGCTGCCATGAGTTACTCTATTGAGTTAGTGCAGTGCTATGAGTGAATTTATTGATTTTTCATCTCAGTTGGTTTTTTTTTCACTTTTTCAACCCAAATGATGCCCAAATAATTTCCTAATTCATTTAATTTTATACCTTTTTTACAAAAATATTTATTTGTATACAACAGAAACTATCACTACAGCTCAAAAAATAACATGGCCTACAAATAATCCTAATGAGAATGTTTTACCGCTATTTTAGCATTGCAACAGAGCATTTCTATTTATTCTTGTCCCCCCAAACGAAAAAATTCCATTCCCCATCAAATTCCCCCAAAACCAAAATTCGAAACAGACCCCTAAATCAGCCTTGGTATTCTATAAGATTTTTTCATAATTGCACAAAATCTGGCTTTGCCCAAACACGTCTTCGGGACACACTAACTTATAACTCAAAAATGGGGGCAAATCATCCTTTGAACTAGCTACTACTTCTATCAAACGAGATTCAATAGGGAATGGAATAGAAATTTCCTCCTTCTCTTCGAAAATGCCTAACTTATTCTGAAAATTGGCTCCGGTGTTTAAAAAATACGGGAAATTCTCCAGTAAATCATATGTTTTCACCGGAGTATTGAAATCTTCCCGTTCTTCGGATGAATATAGTTTCCTATGATCAATAGTTTTCCGTCTCCAGCCCCCACTTCTTGTGTTTTTTTCGTTTTTTGAAGAATCTAATAAGTTTGAGACTTGTTCCACCTTTTTGGAAATCCCAGTGCGCCCTAGATCGTCGTCTTCTTCAGAAGAAGATTCAGACGCGGAATCTAGATCGTTATATTGTTTGGCTCCCCAAGTTTTGGATCTACGGGCTGCAGCTCCCCATCCCCCACCACC
>Ga0210040_10002789_pt1 | contig 24233 bp, 22 predicted proteins | sample CryGeyCG12114_NA_FD_185462 | JGI IMG/M metagenome (GOLD analysis project Ga0210040, IMG submission 185462) | Groundwater microbial communities from aquifer - Crystal Geyser CG19_WC_8/21/14_NA (SPAdes) (version 2) | ecosystem: Environmental > Aquatic > Deep subsurface > Groundwater | place: USA... | reverse complement strand
ATGAGGCGGGCGTCGGGCCGCACGCCGGTCAGCACGGTGGGCTCCACGAAGGTGCCCAGCGCCCCGTGCCGGCCGCCGCCGGTGACCACCTCGACGCCGTCGGCCGCGCCCTCGGTGACGAAGTCGCTGACCCGGTCGGCCTGGGCCCGGCTGACCAGCGGCCCGAGGTCGGTGCCGGGCTCCAGCCCGTGCCCGAGCCGCAGCCCGCTGCCGTAGGCGGCCATGCCGGCGACGACGTCGTCGTAGACGTCCCGGTGGGCGTAGACCCGGGCGCTGGCGACGCAGACCTGGCCGCCGTTGTCGAAGATCCCGCGGGAGATCCCCTCGACCGCCGCCCCGAGTTCGGCGTCGGGCAGCACGATCGACGGCGACTTGCCGCCGAGCTCCAGGGTCAGCCGCTTGAGGGTCTGCGCCGCCGTGGTGACCAACCGCTTGCCCACCTCGGTGGACCCGGTGAACGCCACCTTGGCCACCCGGGGGTGCTCGACGAGGGCCTGGCCGGCCTCCGCGCCGAACCCGGTGAGCACGTTGACCACACCCGGCGGCAGGCCCGCCTCCAGCAGCAGCTCGCCCAGCCGCAGCGCGGTGAGCGGGGTGTCCTCGGCCGGCTTGAGCACCACGGTGCACCCGGCCGCGAGCGCGGGGGCCAGCTTCATCGCGGCCATCAGCAGCGGCGAGTTCCACGGGACGATCGCGGCCACCACACCCACCGGTTCGCGGCGGGTGTAGGCGAGCAGCTCGCGCCCCGGTGGCGTGCGGGCCAGCGAGGTCGGGATGGTGTCGCCGAGCACCTTGGTCGGCCAGCCCGCGTAGTAGCGGAACTGGCCGGCGGCGGCGGGGACCTCGGCCAGCCGGGAGGTGCGCCACGCCTTGCCCTGGTCGAGGGTCTCCAGCGTGGCCAGCTCGTCGGCGTTCGCCTCGATCAGGTCGGCCACCCGCCACAGCAGCGACCCCCGGGCGGCGGGGGTCATCCCGGCCCACTCGGGTGCGGTGAAGGCCCGCAGGGCGCTGGTCACCGCGGCGTCGGCGTCGGCCGCGCGGGCCCGCGCGACCTCGGCCAGCACCTCCCCGGTGGCCGGGTCGACGGTCTCGAAGGTCTCCCCCGCGACCGCCGGCACCCACTCCCCGTGCACCAGGAGCCGCTTGGGCGCCCCGTCCAGGAACCGCGCCGACCGCCGGTCCCGCAGCGGTGGCGTACCGATCTGCACGGTCACGGAGCCGCCGGGACCACGCCGCTGAACAGCAGCGAGGAGAGGTGGTCCTGCAGCTCGTGGAAACGGTCGGAGCGCAGCGTCTCCAGGGTCCGCGGCCGCGGGAGGTCGACCTCCACCACCTCGACGACCCGGCCGGGCCGGGCGCTCATGACCGCCACGACGTCGGAGAGCAGCACGGCCTCGCCGATCCCGTGGGTGACCATGAGCGTGGTCGGGCGGGTCTCGGTCCAGATCCGCTGCAGCTCGAAGTTCAGCCGTTGCCGCGTCATGTCGTCCAGGGCGCCGAACGGCTCGTCGAGCAGCAGGACCGAGGGGTCGTTGACCAGCGCCCGGGCGATGGCGGCCCGCTGACGCATGCCGCCGGAGAGCTGGGAGGGCCGGGCGTCCTCGAAGCCGCGCAGGCCGACCAGGTCGATGAGCTCGTCGATCCGCTCCTTCGACGTCCGCACCCGCGCCACGTCCCGCGGAAAGCGGATGTTGCGGGCGACGCTGCGCCACGGCAGCAGCGCCGCCTCCTGGAAGGCGATGCCGATCTGGTGGGCGGCCTGCAACTCGTGCGGGGTGCGCCCGCCGATCGAGACGGTTCCCGACGTCGGCTCCTCCAGCCCGGCGAGGATGCGCAGCACCGTCGACTTCCCGCAGCCCGAGGGCCCGAGCAGCGAGATGAAGCTGCCGGGTCCGGTGGTCAGGTCGACCGAGTCGACGGCGTCCACCGTGCCCTTGCCGGTACTGAAGCTCTTGGACAGGCCGGTGATCTGGATGCCGACCGACGGCGGCGCGACGGCAGCCGTCACAGCAGATCCTGGATCGAGGTGTCGAACAGGTCGTCGACGGAGATCTCGACACCCATCTCGGCGATCGTGTCGACGGTGGCCTGCATCCGCTCGTCGTCCATGACGACCGTCTCGTCGCTGCCCTCGGCCAGCACCAGCTCCTCCATGGCCTCGACCTCGAGCAGCTGCTGCTCCTCGTCCAGGCCCTGGTCGCCGCCGTACTCGCCCAGGGTCAGGTCGACGCCCTTCTGCGGGTCCTCGAAGAGTTCCGTCCAGCCCTCCTGGGTGGCGCGGAGGAAGGCGGCCAGCAGCTCCGGCTGCTGCTCGATGGTCTCCTCGGTCGCGAAGTAGACGTCGGTGAGGACGTCGAAGCCGTAGTCGGCGAAGAGCATCGTGTTGGTCTCGATGCCCTGGACGTTCAGCTGCCCCGGCTCGTTGATCGAGTAGACGACCTGGCCGTCGACCTCGCCGTTGGCGACCGGCGAGGGGTCGAACTGCGTCGGCACGACGGTGATGTCACCGGCGTCGATGTCGTTGAGCGCGAGGAAGAGCTCGAACTGGGTCTGGTTGCCGGCGGCCACGCCGATCCGCTTCCCGATCATGTCCTCCGGGCTCGCGATCGGGGACTCCGCCAGGCTCACGATGCTGTACGGGCTGCGCTTGAAGCCGGCACCGATGATCTTCAGGGGCGCACCCTCGGCGATGGCCGCCGCGACCACGTCCGAACTGGCGTTGCCGATGGTCGCCGTCCCGGCGGCGACGACGGTGTCCGGCGAGACGTTCGGGCCACCCGGGAGCCACTCGAACTCGATGCCCTCGTCCTCGTAGAGGCCGTCGCTGTCGGCGATCCAGTGCGCACCCCACTCGACGGTGGGCAGCCAGCCGAGCTGGTAGGTGAGCTCCTGCGGCGAGTCCGCCGACGGCGCCTCGCCCTCGGACGAGTCGCCCGAGCAGCCGGTGGCGGCCAGCGCGATGGCCAGGACGCCGGCGGCCAGGGCCGGCCGGCGGGAGCCGGGGCGCGGGGTGGAGGGGCGTGCGGACATGGCGGTTCCTTTCGGGGAGGGACAGGGAGGAAGCGGGTGCGGCCGGGCAGGTCAGCCGCCGAGTCGCCGGAGCGACGCGGACTCGGCGGCCGTGGCCAGCGCGTAGAGGAGGAAGGCGACGAGGGTGATCGCGGCGACGCCGGACCAGACGAAGCCGAACTGGGCCCCGGCGGCGGCCCGGAGCATGTCCGAGCCCAGCCCCTCACCGGTGGCCAGCCACTCGGCCAGCAGGGCGCCCAGCAGGGCGGTCGGGGCGGCGACGCGGGCGGCGGCGAAGACCGCGGGGAGGGCCGAGGGCAGCATCACGCGGACCACGGCCTGCCATCTGCTGCCGCCGTTGACGGTGACCAGGTCGCGGCCGGCCGTCGGCGTCCGGTCCATCGCGGTGACGACGGTGATGAGGGTCGGGATGCAGGTCACCAGTCCGCCGATGAAGAGCACCACCCCGACGCCGCGGCCGAAGAGCAGCACGAACAGCGGCGTGAGGGCGACCAGCGGCACGGCGCGCAGCGCGATGGTGAAGGGCACCACGACGCGGCGGGCGGCGGTGCTGACCGCGACGGCGGTCGCCAGGCCCAGGGCGGCCAGCGTGCCGGCTGCGTAGCCCAGCACCGTGTCCTCCACGGTGATCAGCAGGGACTGCCAGAGCTCCGAGCGGTTGGCCGCGGCGTCCGCGTCGGTGAACAGGTGCGCCCAGACGTCGACCGGCGTCTTCATGAAGTAGGAGCTGAGCCCGCTGAGCACGACCGCGCCGTGCCACAGCGCCAGGACCAGCGCCACGCTCAGCGCCGCGGAGCCGAGGGAGGACGACGTGCGCCGGAGCCGTCCGCCCCGGCGGACCGCCGGCGCGGGCAGGGCCTGCAGGGCGGTGCCGTGGGTCGCCCAGGGCACGAGGAGGCGCTCGGCGAGCACCGTCACCAGGTAGAAGGCGGCCGCCAGGAGGGTGGTGGTCAGCGCCAGGCCCCAGGTGCGGGTGACGTCGAGGGACTGCTGGCTGTAGACCATGGCGACGCCCAGCCCCGACCGCGCCCCGAGGTACTCGCCGACGACCGCCCCGAGCACGGCGGCCGGCGCGGCGATCCGCAGGCCGGAGAACAGCGACGGCAGGGCGGCGTGCACGCGGACCATCACCAGCTGCCGCCAGCCGCCGCCACCGGAGACGGTGACCAGGTCGAGGTTGGTCTGCGAGGCGCTGCGCAGGCCCAGCATCGTGGCGATGAGGGTGGTGAAGAAGACGCCCTGGGCGGAGATGACGATCTGCGCCCGCGGCTCCGACAGGACCGCGCCCAGGATGGGCGCCAGCGCGACGATCGGCAGGCAGTAGAGGGCGACGAAGACGCGGAAGAGCATCGTCTCGACCGGCCGGACGAGGACGAACACGGCCGCGGCCAGGACGGCGACGAGATTGCCCCACAGCCAGCCCATCGCGGCCTCGAACGCCGTCTGGCGCAGGTTGGGCCAGGCGAAGGGCACGTCCTGCACGAAGCGGGTGAGGATCTCCGTCGGCGCCGGCAGGGCGTAGCTGTCGGCCAGCACCGTGCGCGCGGCGAGCTCCCACACGGCCAGGACGACGGCCGGGCCGGTGAGCGGCGCGAGCCGCCCGGCCGCGGAGCCGGCCCGCCGGCGGAGGGGCCGGGCGGTGGCCGGCGGCGCCCCCGTCGGCGGCGTCCTGGGGGCGGCTGCGGTCAGGACCTGCGACATCGCGTCCTCCTCCCGTCGCCACGGCGGGCCGGCCGGGAGCCGGCCTCCCGGCGGGTGCCGGGCTCGTGACGCGGATGAATCTCGCCGCGGTCGATGACGAACTCGTCAGCCGGGCGTTGCGTTCGTGTCAACAGCCGTTCCCGGGCCGGTGACCTGCGCGACATCTCGGGAAGGGCCCCGGATGGGCGCCCCGCCCCGACCTATGGTCGGCCCCTCCCGAGCCGAGGAGTCCGATGCCCCGCCGCCTGCTCACCGCCGACCACGTCGTCGTCATGGACGACGCCCGGTCCGTCCTCGCCGACGCCGCCGTCCTGGTCGACGGGCGCTCCATCGCCGAGGTCGGCGACGCCGTGGACCTGCTCGCCCGTCACCCGGACGTCGAGCGGGTCGACCTGCGCGACCACGTGCTGATGCCCGGCCTGGTCAACGCCCACTCCCACTCCGGCATGCTCCGCGGCACCGCCGAGCACCTCCCGGTGTGGGAGTGGCTGCGCCTGCACATCGACCCCATGCACCGCGTGCTGCGGCCCGAGGAGGCGGAGGCCGCGGCCTGGCTCTGCTACGCCGAGGGCCTGCTGTCGGGCACCACGACCGTCGTCGACATGTGGCGCTACCTGGACGGCGCGGCCCGTGCGGCCACGGAGCTGGGCAACCGGCTGGTGACGGTCAACTACGTCGGCGCGCACCCCGACCACGACTACTTCGACACCCTCGACGACAACGAGCGGATGCTGCGCGAGTGGTCGGGCGCCGCGGGCGGGCGGATCGTGCCCTGGGTGGGGCTCGAGCACCCCTTCTACGCCGACCGGGCCGGCCAGCAGCGCGCAGCAGCGCTCGCCCGCGAGTACGACACCGGCTTCTACACCCACTGCAGCGAGGCCCAGGTGGAGGTCGCCGACTTCGAGGCGAAGGTGGGGGCCCGCCCGATGTTCGCCCTCGAGCGGCTGGGGCTGCTCGACGTCCCGCGCGCGGTCATCGCGCACGCGGTGTGGCTGGACCAGGCCGAGGTGGAGCTGCTGGCCGAGCGCGGGGTCGGCGTCTCGCACAACCCGGTGAGCAACATGAAGCTGGCCAGCGGCATGGCGCCGGTCCGCGAGCTGCTGGCCGCCGGCGTGCACGTCGGCCTGGGCACCGACGGCGAGAAGGAGAACAACAACCTCGACATGTTCGAGGAGATGAAGGTGGCCTCGCTCCTGGGCAAGCTGCGCGACATGGACGCCGCCGCCATGGACTCGTGGGACGTCCTGCACATGGCCACGCGCGGCGGCGCCGCCGCGCTCGGGCTGGCCGACCGGATCGGCTCCCTGGAGCCGGGCAAGGACGCCGACCTGATCGCCGTCCGGGCGCACACGCCGCGGATGACCCCGCTCCTCGGCAGCGGGCCCTACGCCAACGTGCACCACAACCTCGTGCACGCGGTCCGGGGCAGCGACGTCGCCCTGACCATGGTCGCCGGCCAGGTCCTGGTCCGGGACGGGGAGCTGGTCACCGCCGACCTGGGCGAGCTCGTCGACCGGGTCCGCGCGCTGGTGCCGGGCCTGTTCGAGCGCCGGAGCGCCTGGCTGGCGACGGCGGAACGGCCGCCCGGCATCTACGGCTGACCGCCCGGCCCGGTCACTCGTCCGGAGCGAAGCGGCCGGTGACCAGGTCCGTCCACCGCCGCCGGATCGCCAGCGAGGCGCGGTCGGCCCGGGCGTGCGCGTTGAGGTGCGGCGCCAGCGGATAGGGGCCGCGGATCCGGTCGAGCAGCACCCGGTCCTCCTCCTCGGCGATGTCGTCGAAGGCGACGATGTCCGCGGCGGTCCGGTCCTCCTCGCGGTCGGTGCGCAGCACCACCTGGATGTTCACGCTGCGCTCGTCGTCGACCGGGGTGATGGCCTTGACCATCATGTGCCGCAGGCCGTCCGGATAGGTGATCGTGATGACGCCGAAGAACGGCATGTGCAGCCGGGACACCGTCCGCCGGACCGTGGCACCGGTCTCGCCGGGACGGGCGGCCACCGGCGTCTCGGCGCGCACCTCCAGCCCGTACGCGGTGGGGACGACGGTGCTGTCGGTGAGCTCGGCGAGGTCCGGGTCGCCGAAGCTGCCGCGGTGGACGAAGGCGACGTGGCCGGGGTCGAAGTTGTTCTCCAGCAGGTGCATGGCCGTGCACCCGAAGGCCCACTCCCGCTCGGGCACGACCCGCCACGCGGGGTCGGCGAACTCGGGCACCTCCGGTATGTCGCAGATCGGACCGCCCTCGGCCTCGGTGGCCAGGCAGACCCACACCATGCCGTAGCGCTCCTGGACGGCGACCATCGTCAGACCGCTCTTCGTCGGAACGGCGCCGTCGGGAACTGCGGGATGCGCTGCGTCCGGCCCTGCGCGTCCCATTCCCACCCGTGGTACGGGCAGACGAGGTGGCAGTCGGCGACCCAGCCCATGGACAGCGGTGCGTCCCGGTGGGCGCAGCGGTCGTGCGCCGCGCTGACCGGGGCCCCGGGCTGCGGGCGCCACAGCACGAGCTCGGTCCCCAGGAGGGTGCGGGCCACCGGGCCGTCGGTCACCGCGTCGGCGAAGCAGACCGCGTACCAGAAGCGCCGGAAGAGCGGCTGCTCCGACAGCACCAGGTGGGCCGGCCCCGCATGCCGGTTCTCGCGGACCGGTCCGTCGGTCGGGTGCCCGGCGATCGTGCTCATGCAGGTGTCCTCTCGGCGGGGCGGGCGGACGTCGTCCGGTGCCGTCCCGGACAGGACACCGGTCCGACGTTGCGCGCCGGTTCCCGCCACGTGACGACCGGGCGCCGGGGAGCCGGTAGCCCCCGGGCCGACGTTCACCGCCCCCGGCCCGGCGGGTAGCACCGGGCGATGAGCGGGAAGACAGCGGAGGACTACGCGGACGACTACACCGAGCCCGAGCTGCGGGCCCGCCTCAAGGAGGAGATCAAGGCCGGCGACCGGGGCGGCCGGCCGGGTCAGTGGAGCGCCCGCAAGAGCCAGCTCCTGACCGCGGAGTACGAGGGTCAGGGCGGCGGCTACCGGCACGAGGGCGAGCGCACCCCGTCGCAGCAGCACCTCGCCGAGTGGACGGAGCAGGACTGGCACACCGCCGACGGCGGCGCCCGGGCCCGCGGCGAGGACGGGACCGCGCGCTACCTGCCCGACGCCGCGTGGGAGCTGCTCAGCGAGGAGGAGAAGCGGGCCACCGACCGGGCGAAGCGGTCAGGGACGACCCAGCACGTCCCGAACACCGAGGCGGCCCGGCAGGCGCGCGCGGCCGCCGAGCTGATCGACGTCCCCGCCCCCGAGGCGCGCGAGCGCGTGGCCGCGATGGACGACGAGGCGCAGCTCGACCGCGCCGAGCGGGCCGAGACCGACCTGGGCCGGGCCCGGAAGACGGTGCTCCGCGCCATCGCCGACCAGCGCGAGGAGCTCTAGGCCCTCACACCCAGAAACCCTCGTGGGCGGTCGCCGCCTCGTCCTCCAGCAGCGGGCCGACCACCTCGATCTGCCGCTGCCCGCGCGCGAACACCTCGCGGCACGGCAGGGAGAAGGTGGGGTTCTCCGGGTGGTCGCCGGTGAGCGTGAGGAGCCGGTGCTCCGACAGCGCGTAGACCACGCGGGAGACGCCGGTCCAGTAGACCGCGCCGGAGCACATCGCACAGGGCTCGGCACTGGTGAACATGGTCGCCCGGTTCATCTCCTCCGGCGACAGGACCCGGGCGGCGGCCGCCACCGCGCGCAGCTCCGCGTGCTGGGTCGGGTCCCCCTCCGGCGGCAGCGAGTTGTTTCCCGCCGAGGCGACGACGGCGCCGTCCCCGCTCACGACGAGCGCGGCGAAGGGGTGCCGGCCCTCGGCCCGCGAGACGGAGGACAGCCGGATGGCCTCGAGGAGGTGGGCCCGGTCGGCAGCGGTCAGTCGGTCGCTCGTGCCCGCGTCGGGCGGCAGGTGGGTCGTCACCCGCCGAGCATGCGACGGGCATGTCTGCCCGGGGCTGCGGGCGTGTTTCCGGGCCGTGAACCTTTCCGCGGTCGACCGGCTGGGCCGGGGCGGGCGCCGGGGAGTTAACCCAGGGGGAACACCGCGGACCCCGGGACGGCGCGAAGCCTCCCTAGCGTCCCTCGCACGGGCAGCCGCCGGAGCTGTCCGCAGAGGGAGTAGCGGTGCCGCCGAACCTGACCCGCCCGCCGACCACGGCCCAGGACGCCGTCCGCAGCGTGCTCGCCGCGCTGGCCCGCGACCGCGACGGGTGCGACGCCCCCCTGACCTCGGTGGTCCGCCCGGCTCCCGCGGCCCTGGCGGAGGCGGCGGCGATCGATGCCGGGCGGCGGTCCGGCGCGACCCTCCCCCGGCTGGCCGGCCTGCCCCTCACGGTCAAGGACTCCTTCGACGTGGCCGGGCTGGTCACCGACGACGGGGTGCCCGACCACCGGCACCTCGCTTCGGCGGACGCCCCCGCCGTCGCCGCCCTGCGCGCGGCCGGGTGCGTCGTGGTGGGCAAGACGAACGTCCCGGAACGGCTGGCCGACCACCAGGCCCGGTCCGCGGAGTTCGGCCACACCCGCAACCCGTGGGACCGGACGCGGACCGGCGGCGGGTCCTCGGGCGGAGCGGCCGCCGTCGCCGCGGGCCACTCCCGGCTCGACCTCGGCAGCGACATGGTGGGCTCGGTGCGGATGCCGGCGGCCTGGTGCGGCGTCGCGGCGCTGCGCCCCACCCACGGCGTCGTCTCCAACCGGGGTCACCTGCCCTGGCCGTCCCGGCTGCGCGTGGAACCGCCGGCCGCGACGGTGGGGCTGACGGCCCGCACGTGCGCGGAGCTGCTGCCGGCCTGGGACGCCCTGCTCGCCGGCGCGGCCCTGCACCCGGCACCGGCGGCCGCCGGCACCGTCCCGGGCCGGGCGCCCCGCCTGGGCCTGTGGCTCCCGGCGGCGTGGCCCGCGACCGACGGCGAGACCCGCCGGGCGCTGGAGCGGTGGTGCGCCGAGGCCGCGGCCGCCGGCTGCGACGTCGTCCCCGTCACCCCGCCACGCGCCGGTCGGCCGGAGGCGGAGCTGTACGGCCGCCTCGTCGCCGCCCAGATCGCCCACGGTGCGGGGAACCTCTCCCCCGCCCGGCCGCTGCTCGCCGACCTGGAGGAGCAGGCCGACGTCGTCGCCGCCTGGACCGACGGCGTCTTCGCCGGCCCCGGCGCGGTGGACGCGCTGGTGTGCCCCGCGGTGGCCACCACCGCGCCGCTGCTGTCCGACGTCCCCGCAGCACTGCGCACGGCGACCGTCGACGGCGTCGAGGTGCCGGCCGAGTCGCTGTGCGACTGGTCGGTGCTCACCTCGGTCGCCCACTGCCCCTCCCTCGTCGTCCCCGTGGGGCCCGGGGACGAGAGCGGCCTCCCCGTCGGCGCCCAGCTCCTGGGCGCCCCGGGCTCCGACCGGGCCCTCCTGCAGCTGGGCTGCCGGCTCGAGGAGCTCGGGCTCGTCCGCTTCCGCACCCCGACCACCTCTGGAGCCCCGGCATGACCCCCGAACGCACCTGCGACCTCGCCGTCACCGGCGGGACCGTGCTGACCATGACCGGCGCCGACCCCCTCCCGGGTGCGACGGTCCTCGTGGACGGCGGGGTGATCACCGACGTCGTCCCGGCCTCGGTGCCCGTGCGCGCCGCCCGGACCATCGACGCCTCGGGCTCGGCGGTGCTCCCGGGCTTCGTGGACTCGCACACCCATGTCGCATCGAATCTGCTGCTGCGCGGCCTGCTGGAGGACACCGAGCTGTTCGCCTGGCTGGAGACCATGTGGCAGCTCAAGCAGAACTTCGACTCCGAGACCCTCTACTGGGCCTCGCTGTGCGGCCTCGTGGAGATGGCCAAGGCGGGGATCACCAGTTTCAACGAGCACTTCGACGCCTACGCCGTGACCCCGCAGGTGCGGGCCCTGCAGGACCTGCCGCTGCGGGCGACCCTGGGCTTCGGCTTCGCCGACCGGGGCGTCTACGCCGACGTGACCGACTGGTCCTGGGCGGCGGTGGAGGACTTCGACGCGGCGTCCGCCGGAGCCGTCGCCGCCGGGGTCGACGGCGACCGGGTGCGGCTCGGGCTGTCCCCTCATGCGCCCTACTCCTGCACCGGCGAGCTCTGGAAGGCGCTGCGCGAGCTGGCCACCGACCGCGGGCTGCCGATCCACACCCACGTCGCCGAGGGGCTGCGCGAGCAGGCCTTCATGGAGCAGACCTACGGCCGGACCACGGTGGAGTGGCTCGACGACCTGGGCTTCCTCGGCCCCGACGTGACGGCCGCGCACTGCACGCAGCTCACCGCGACCGACATCGGCCTGCTCGCCGGCGCCGGGGTGAAGGTGGCGCACTGCCCGATCAGCAACGCGAAACTGGTGTCCGGGACGATGGACCTCCGGGCGCTCCTGCAGGCCGGGGTCACCGTGGGCCTGGCCACCGACGGGCCGGCCAGCCACAACTCCCTGGACATGTTCCAGGAGATGAAGTTCGCCGCCGCCATCCAGAAGCAGGCGACGCAGGACCCGACCTTCCTCACCACGCGGGACGCGCTGCACCTGGCGACGGCCGGCTCCGCAGCGGCGATGCACCGGCCCGAGGTCGGGCGGCTGGCGGCCGGCGCACCGGCAGACCTGATCGTCGTCGACCTGGACCGCCCGCACACCGCGCCGGTGTACGACGTCGCCGCCGCGCTGGTCTACAGCAGCCGGGCCGACGACGTCACGCACACCGTCGTCGGCGGACGGGTCGTGGTGGACGGCGGGCAGGTCGTGGGCCTGGACGAGGAGCGCATCGTGGCCACGTTCCGGGAGAAGGCGTACGCCCTGCGCGACCGGTCCCTGGCCCGGTGACCGCCCCGGGCAGGCCGGCGCCCCGACCGCTCCTGACGACCCGGAGGTCCCGGTCCGGCCCCCGGCGGCATGCCGCCCGGGTGTTGGCTGGGCCATGCAGAGCGGACTGGTCCACCGCGCCTTCGAGCTGTCCTGCGCAGTGGAGCAGGCGGGCTCTCCGTGCCCGTCTCCGCGCGGGGGTCAGGACCAGCGGCTACCTCGCCATGGTGGCCGAGTGCGGAACGGTTGCCCGGACCCGCGTGAGGTCGCCGTTCTCGGTGACCCGGGTGGAGTACGCCCAACCACCCGCGGAGGCTGCCGGTTCAGCCGTCCACGTCCTCGTCACCGCTCGACGCGGGAAGCAACGTGGACCCGACGAGTCCCGCGGTCACGAAGTCCACGATCTGACGGGCGAAGGCAGCATCCAGAGGCGCGTGCCCGACGAGCAGCCGGAAGTAGATCGCCCCGTAGAGCAGGTCCAGCACGACGTCGGCCGGCACAGCGTCGGGTCGCCCGAGCCGGACCAGTTCACGTTCGATGATCTCGCGTGACCGGAAGCGCCGGGGCATGAGGAAGTCGGTCCTGAACGACTCCAGTACGCGCTCGTCACGCCGTCCCTCGGCGATGAGGTCGGCGAGAGTGCGACCCGTGTCCGTCCGCGCGAGCAGCTCCATCATGCCGCTGACCTGGATGAACAACTCACGCCGGGCACGACCGCGGTCCTCGTAGGGCATGAACTCGTCCATGGCCTCGGCAACCTCGCGGATCTTCTCGCGAAACGCCTCGAAGGCCAGGGAGCCCTTCGAGGGCCACCACCGGTAGAGGGTGCTCTTGCTGAGTCCCGACCGCTTGACGACGTCGTCCATCGAGAAGCTGTCCAGACCGACCTCGGCGAGCAGCTCCGTGGTCGCGGCCAAGGCCGTCCGCCGGACGCGATCTGTTGGCTGGTCGGCCGGTGGCACCTGCTGCTCCGTTCATCCGGACCGGTCTGGATCACGCACACGGCGCCGCAGCCGGCCCGTCCGCCTGCATCGTCGCGGGCACGGGGACGCGAGTCACACGACCGTGCCGGCCAGCATGACAGACGCCGGCCGGCACGGTCGGTGTTGCTAAGGGGTGTAGCCCTCGGGCGCGCGGACCGAGGACAGGTCCACCGTGTCGATGTTCTCGCTGTCCACGCGCACTACCGGCGTCACCACCTGCTTCTCGACGTCCTCACCCCGAGCGGCGGCGACGGCCTGGCGAACCGCCTCACGCCCCTGCTCGACGATCTCCTGGACGGCGATGCAGGCGAAGCCTCCGTCGGCCACGAGGTCCTGCGCCGCCGGGCTGAAGTTGGCGCTGGTGACCTTCACCGCGTCGGCGGCACCGGACTCGCGGAGGGCGTCCACGACCCCGGCCCCGATGTCATCGGTGACGGTGTAGACGCCGGTCACGTCCGGATACCGCTGCGTGATGTCCTGCATGGTGGTCAAGGCGGAGTTGCGGTTGTCGGCCGTGTTGCTCGTCGTCACGACCTCCAGACCCGGGTACTCGTCGGCCAGAGCGTCGGTGAACCCCGTCGCGCGACCCTCGGCCCAGCTCTGACCCACGGGTCCGGCGAACATCGCGACCTTTCCCGTGCCGCCGAGTGCCTCGGCGAGGCAGTCGGCCTGGATCGCGCCCATCCCTGCGTTGTCGGTGCCCACGGCCGATGTGAGCTCGTCGGTGTTGGGCAGGCTCGAGAGCCCGACGACGGGGATGTCCCGCCCGAGGGCCTGCTCGACCACCGACCGGACCGCGTCGCCGTCGGTGGCGCCGACGATCATGGCATCGACGTTGCGCTGCAGCAGGTCCTGCAACTGGGAGATCTGCTGGTTGGCGTTGGCGTCACCGCCGGCATTCACGCTCACGACGTCCACGCCGAGCTTCTCCGCCTCGTCCGTGACGCCGTAGGTCATCGACACCCAGAACGACGCCGAGAGGTCCGGTGCCGAGAAGCCGATCGTGAGCTGTTCGTCGCCGGAGGAGGCGTCGCCGCCTCCGTCCGAGTCGGATCCGCACCCGGACATCAGGGCCAGTGCCCCGACCAGCACGGCCGACAGCCTGCGTGTCTTCATGGTGTTCCTCTCAGAGGGTTGTTCGCTGTCGCGACCCGGCGGATCGCGAAATCGAGCAGCCCCGCGGCGACAAGCACTGCGCCGAGGGCGATCTCCTGCTCGAACGGTGAGGTGCCGGTGAGGTTCAGGCCGTTGCTGAGCAGCTGGATGAACAGCGCTCCGATCAGCACGAACAGCGGTCGGCCCACGGCGCCGGTCAGGGCAGCGCCGCCGACGACCACCGCGGCGATGGCCTGGAGTTCCAAGCCGTTGGCCTCGGTGGGCAGTCCTCCGCCGGCCCGGCCGACGAAGAAGAGAGCGGCCATCCCGGCGCTGAGCCCGGAGACGGCGTAGGCGAACACCGTCGTCCGGATGACGCTCACCCCGCCGAGGCGGGCGCCGTCGGGGTTGCTGCCGATCATGTAGACGCGCCGGCCGATCCGCAGCCGCCGCAGGACGAGTGCGAGGACGCCGGTCAGGGCCAGCAGCACGAGGAGGCCGATCGGAACCGCACCGACCGAGCCGTAGCCCAGGTCGGCGAGCGGGTTCTCTCCCTCGATGATCACTGCTCTCTCTCCGGAGATCAGCGTCGCCAGCCCCCGGGCGACGGAGAGCATCCCGAGCGTGGCGACGATCGGCTGGATCCCGAAGCGGCCGATCACGACGCCGTTGACGACGCCGCAGGCCAGGCCGGTCAGCGGGCCGGCGAGCACTCCCACCGGACCGACGGCACCGACCGACAGCGCCGTGGTCACGGCGGACAGTGCGGCGATCGACCCCACCGAGATGTCGAATCCGCCGGTGAGCACCACGGTGAGCTGCCCCAGCGCCACCAGTCCCAGAGGCGCGGCCTGCCCACCGACGTTGAGGAGGTTGTCGATGTCGAAGGCATCGCCCACGGTCGAGGAGAAGTAGAGGAAGGTGCCCACGAGGCAGATGACGGCGACCGCGTTCCGGGCCAGCGCCCTCAGGGACGGCGGGGTCATGGCGCCGGCTCCAGCGTCGCGCCGTCCGTGGCCGGTTGCCCGGTTGGTGCGGCCCGTCCGGTCGGGCGCCGGCGGACGGGCATCCGCTGGGCGAGCACGGCCAGCACCGTGAGCGCGCCGATGGTGATCAACTGCACCGAGGACGAGAGGTCCAGCAGCTGCACGCCGTTGTCCGCCAAGGCGACCACCAGCACGCCGATGAGGACCCGGGCGGCTCCCGCGACGCCACCGGTGAGCGGTTGCCCGCCGATCGCGCAGGCGGCGATCGCCTCGAACGGCAGGCTCGGGAAGAGGTTCGGCTGCCCGGAGTGCACCCGGGAGGTCAGGAGCACCCCGGCCACGGCCACGAACAGCGCCCCCACGACGTAGGCGAAGAAGATCGACCGGCGGACGTGGACACCCGCTGCGGCAGCCGCACGGCGGTTCGCGCCGATCAGGAACCACGTCCGGCCCAGCACAGTGCCGCGCAGGAGGAGTGCCAGCACCCCGAATCCCGCCACCGCCAGCACCACCGGCACCGGGAACGGGCCGATCGAGCCGGAACTGGGCCAGGAGAAGGAGCCTCCCGGTGGTGCCTCGACGGGAATCCCGCCGACGAGCACGCTGGCCAGCCCGTGCAGGCCGGTGAGCGTTCCCAGCGTGACGAGGAACGGCGGCAGGTCGAAGCGCGACACGAGCAGGCCGTTGACCGCCCCGACCGTCACGGTCGCGGCGACGCCCATGGTCATCGCGACCACCGTCCCCCGGTCGATGTTGAGGACGACGACCACGCTCATGAGTGCCACGCTGGAGCCGACCGACAGGTCGATCCCGCCGACCAGCACGACGACGGCCTGCCCGCAGGCGGCGAGAGCGAGGACGGCGGCCACGCGGCTGACGTTGGTCAGGTTGGTGGCGTCGAGGAACCGCGGCGCGAAGGCGCTGAGGCCGACGACCATGGCCAGGAGCACGTAGGCCCCGGCCGGCACCCCGCTCAGCCGATCGACCAGCCGGTGGCCGGGCCCCGCGGTCGCGGTCACGCGGCGGCCCCGGTCATGTGCGACAGGAGCACGTCGGCTCCCGCGCCGCCGGACAGCTCTGCGGCGATCCGCCCGGCGCGCATGACGACCACCCGGTCGGCCAGGCCCACGACCTCGTCGAGATCCGTGGACACGACCAGCACGCCGGCGCCGCGGTCCGCGTCGCGGCGGAGGGCCGTGTGGATGTCCCGCCGGGCGCCGATGTCGACGCCGCGGGTCGGATCCGCGGTCACCAGGACCTGCGCCGGGCGCCCGCTCAGCATGCGGGCCAGCAGCACCTTCTGCTGGTTGCCGCCGCTGAGCGCCCGGATCGGCGCTCCCGGATCGTCGGGTCTGACCGCGAGCGCGCGCAGCGGTCCCAGCACGCGCCGGCGCTCACGGGCCTGGGTGAGGGTCCCCCACGAGGAGACCTCGTCGAGCCCGGACGCCGTGGCGTTGCTCAGCACCGTCAGCACCGGGAAGACGCCGTCGACGTCCCTGTCGCCCGGCAGGTAGCCGATGCCGGCACCCAGGGCGGCCCGACGGCTGCCCAGCCGGACGGCGTGGCCGTCCACGGTGACCCTGCCCGTCCCGGCCCTCGTGCCGGCGAGGACCTCCGCCAGCTCCACCGCACCCGAGCCCATCAGGCCCACGACCCCCAGGACCTCGCCCCGGTGCACCGTGAGCGAGAGGTCGGTGAAGGCACCGGTGCAGCTCAGTTCCCGGGCCTGGAGGACCGGTTCACCGACGGCACCCCCGGCGAGAGCGACGGGGGGCACGTCGCGGCCGACCATCGCCCGGATGACCTCCTGCGGTGTGAGGCCGGCGACCGGCACGTCCCGCAGCGCGCTGCGGCCGTTGCGCAGCACGGACAGGCGGTCGCTGATCGCCATGACCTCCTCCAGGCGGTGGCTGATGAAGAGCACGGCGGCACCGCGGTCGCGCAACCCGCGGATGACGGTGAACAGGCGGTCCACCTCACCGGCAGTCAGCGCGGTCGTCGGCTCGTCGAGGACCAGCAGCTTGCTGTCGACCAGCACACCGCGGGCGATCTCCACGAGCTGGCGCTGCGCCAGGCTGAGCTCGCCGACCGGACGCCGTCCGTCGATGTCCAGCCCCACGGCGTCCAGTGCCCGGCGAGCTTCGGCGTCCCAGCTCCTGCGGGTCCGCCGCCAGCCCCCGCCACGGGCCAGCTCGAAGGCGAGCAGGTTCTCGGTGACCGACAGGTGCGGCATCAGGCTGAGCTGCTGGTAGATCGGCACCACGCCGTGCGCGACGGCGTCGCGCACGCTCGTCAGGGTGACCGGTCGCCCGTCCACCTCGATGGTTCCCGTGTCGGGCCGCTCGGCACCGACCAGGATCTTGACCAGCGTGCTCTTGCCTGCTCCGTTCTCCCCGAGCAGCGCATGGACTTCCCCCGGGCGCAGGGTGATGCCGACGGAGTCCAGCGCCGTCGTCGCCCCGAACCGCTTGGTCACGTCCACCGCCCGCAGCACGTCAGGTCGTCCGGACACCGGGGCTCCTCACGTCGGCGGTGGAGCACCCGGCGACGGGCCACTGGTCGCTCGGTGGGAGGACGGGCCGGCGCTGCGACCAGCCCAGGACCGGCTGGAGCGCTTCGGCGACGTCGAGGAGTACTTCCTCCTGCCACGGGCCGGCGACCAGCTGGACCGCCATCGGGAGGCCATCGGCGCTGAACCCGGCCGGGACCGCCAAGGAGGGCAGCCCGAGGAAGCTGAACGGCCGGGTGAACTCGATCAGCCGAGCGGTCTCCCGGCCCAGGTCCGTGCTGTCCGTGGAGGCGAGCTCCTCCACCAGCGGCGGCATGGTCGGCGCGACGGGCGCCATGAGCACGGCTCGGCGGGAGAACAGCCCCTCGACCACGAGGCGTACGGCCCGTCCGCGGAACCGCAGGGCATCCACGTAGTCGCCCGAGGAGAGCAACGTTCCCGCGCGGAGCCGGGTCCGGGTACCGGCCTGGTAGTCGGCCCAGGGTTCACCGGCGGTAGCGGGGTGCCGGCGGCGACCGTGCAGGGCCGCGGCCTCGCTGGCGGTGATGATCGCGGCGGCAGCGTTGTACCGGCCGAGGTCCGGCATGGCCTCGGCGCCCACCGACGCCCCCAGCCGTGCGAGTACCTGGCTCACGGTCGCCAGTGCCCCGAGCAGGTCGGCGTCCAGGTCGGTCCCGTCGGGGAGGGCGAGGACTCCGACGGGCAGATCGAGCAGCGGCCGCGCCGATGGTCGCTGTGCCGCGGTCGGCCGGCGGTGCGGCGCCGCCGCGAGCGCCCGGTAGGCGGCTCTCAGCAGGGCGACGTCCCGCGCCAGCAGCCCGACCGTGTCGTGCGACGGCGAGAGCGGGAGGACCCCGCGGGTGGAGATCGCCGAGTACGTCGGTTTCAGGCCGAGCACTCCGCACCAGGCGGCGGGCAGGCGCACGGAGCCTCCGGTGTCGGTGCCCACGGCCAGCGGCACGATGCCCGCGGCCACCGCGGCAGCCGGACCGCTGGACGACCCACCGGTGGCCCGCCGCAGGTCCCACGGGTTGCGGCAGTCGCCGAGCGCCTCGCTGCGGCCGGTGACGGCGTACGCCAACTCGTCCAGGTGCAGGGAGCCGATGTCCACGGTGCCGGCCGCACGCAGCGTGGTGTCCACGTCAGCCGCGGCGCCGTCCAGCTCCACCGCTGCTGCGCTCCCTGCCCGCGGCCGGCGACCGCGCCGGACGAAGACGTCCTTGAACCCGACGGGCACGCCGGTGAGCGCACTCGCCCCGGACGCGACCGGTAGCGCGTCCACCTGGCGCGCACGGTCGAGCGCGTTCTCCTCGTCCAGGGAGACGAAGCAGTTCAGTGCCGGCTGCCACGCCCCTGCGAGGCGGAGCGCCTCCGTGGTGGCCGCCACAGCGGTCACCACGGTCTGCGGCCCTGCAGCAGGACGAGCCAGTCCGACGGGCCGTCGGCGAGGCCCAGTGTCGCTCGGCTCTCCTCGAACCTCGCGACCATTCCCTCCGCGGTGGAGGCCGCTGCGGCCACCTCCGCCTCTTCGTCGGTCCGGTCAGACATGTCCGAAGCGCTCCAGACATTCGGCCAGCGAGGCGCCCTCGCGCAGGGCGGCGCGCACCTGGACCTCGGTCCGGGTCAGCGCCTCGGCGGCGACGAGCACCCGCTCGACGTGCTCGGCCGGGATCACCAGGCAGCCGTCCTCGTCGGCCAGGACGAAGTCCCCGGGTGCGACCACGACCCGGTCGGTGGTGGCACCCGCCACGTACACCGGCTCCTGCCAGGCGGTGACTCGCCAGCGGCCGATCGACTGCACCGGTGTGCGGTAGGTCGAGAACACCGGGAAGCCGTGCTCGTTCAGCCACCGGATGTCGCGGACGCCGCCGTCCACCACCGCACCGACCGATCCGCGCTCCATCATGCCCAGCGCGATCAGTTCGCCGAAGTAGCAGACACCGGCGCCGTCGCCGCTCCACACCGACACCTCGTCGGGTCCGATGCCGGCGCAGGCCGTCATCTTCTGCGGGTCGCCGCCGCCTTCGAACGGCGCCATCTGTCCGCGGATCGTGTACGCCCAGCCGGCGATACGGGTGCCGGACTCCGGGCGGAACGCCGGGGACAAGCCCTGGTGGATCAGGCCGAGATCGTCCAGGACGTCGGCCACGTTGGACGTGTCGACCTCGAGGAACCTCTGGCGGAGGGATGCACGGTCGTCGGTGTTCATGCAGGGGCTCCTAGATGCTCGGGATCATGCCGCCGTCGACCCGGAGGACCGAGCCGTTGACGAAGGACGCGCGGTCACTGGCGAGGAAGGCGACCGCGTCGCCGTACTCCTCCGGCCGGCCGTACCGACCGACCGGGATGCTGGCGATGCTGGCTGCGGCCACCTCGGCCACCGACCGGTTCTCGCGCGCGGCGCGGGCCTCGTCGAGGGCGAGGATCCGTTGGGTGGCGATCCGGCCGGGGAGCACGACGTTCGCCGTCACGCCGTCCTGGCCGACTTCGTTGGCAACGGTCTTCGACCAGCCGAGCAAGGTGGACCTGAGGGCGTTGGAGATGCCGAGATTGGGGATGGGGGCCACCACCCCGGACGAGGCGCTGGTGATGACCCGCCCCCAGCCGCGGTCGCGCATTCCCGGCAGCACCTGGTCGGTGAGGTGGAAGACCGAGGCCACCATGCTGGCGAAGTGGGTCCGCCAGACGTCGTCGGGCACGCCGACGGCGGAGGTCGGCGGCGGGCCGCCGGTGTTGTTGACCAGGATGTCGATCTCCCCCACCTGCGCGACCGCCGTGGCGACGGCGGCGTCCAGCTGGGACGTGTCCGCCAGGTCGGCCACCACCGGCAGGAAGAACCCACCCGCGCGCTGCACCGCACGGCGCGTGGCCTCCAACGGCTCGGCGGAGCGGCCGCTCCCGACGACGCGCACGCCCTCACGGGCCAGCGCGGCGCAGATCGCGGACCCCAGCCCGCCGCCCGCGCCCATGACGAGGGCGACCCGCCCCTCGATCCCCAGATTCACGACCGGCCTCCCATCAGGTGCCCACCTGCAGCGGGCTGGTGCGCTTGCGGAGCAGTGCGACCACGCTGAGCGCGGTGAGTCGGCCGGTCCGCGGGTTCTCCGACGGGATGTTCTCGATCGAGAGCGAGAAGACCGCCGCGTCGGAGACCACCTCGATCCGGTGCGTGTTGCGGGTCAGCGACGGATCGGCCCAGATCTCCAGCCGGGTCAGATCCGGCCCGATGCCGGCCAGCGCCAGGGCCACGGCCACGTTGAGGTTCGCCGGGAAGCCGGTGGCCGCCTCGCGGGCCGAGCCGGCGAACACCCTCGTCGGCGTTCGTATGTCGTCGATCGACAGCCCGTTCTCGACGAGGTACGGAGCCCCTTTCAAGCCGATCACCGGCTTGCGGGTGACCATCGTGACGCTCTCGATCACACCTTCGGCGGCGGCCTGGACGGCGTCCAACCCGAGGAGGGCACCAGACGGGACCAGGATGGAGGCGCCGGTGCTCCGGGCTGCCTCCACCAGGTGCCAGGAGGTGAGCAGGGCGCCGGCGCTGAGCACCACCAGCGTCTTGCCGGCGGCCACGGTCGGTGCCGCGATCTCGTCGAAGATGGCTGCCGGGGCACACTCCACGACGACGTCGGACAGCTCGACCACTTCGGCGACCGACACGACCGGCGCCGGTGCATGCAGCCCCGCGACGAAGTTCCGCGCGACGTCCTGGCGCCGTGCCGCCACTGCCGACAGGGTGTATCCCTCCAGCGACCGGTCGACGGCCTCGGCGACCCCGCGACCTACCGGGCCCAGACCGACGATGCCCACGCGGACGGTCACGACGGGACCTGCGCGGCGTAGTGCTCCGCGATCTGTCCGGTGGTCGCCCACCAGATGTCGTCGCGTCGACCGTTGATGTGCTGCAGCGCCCGGCGCAGGTGCCTCAGCCGGAACGGCTGGCCGAGCAGGAAGGCGTGGATCGAGATTCCGTAGACCAGGGACTGCCCGTCCGCCTGTTCCAGCATCTCGTCGAAGTTGTCGATGATCGCGTCCGCGAAGGCGTCAGCCGTGCCGTGGTGCAGGGCGATGAAGGGGACGTCGTTGATCTCGTGGGGATACGGGACCGAGAGGATGCGTCCTCCGTTGCGCGTCCCGAGCCAGACCGGCTGGTCGTCCATGGGCCAGTCGAGGACGTAGCCGTAACCGGCCTCCTCCAGCAGGTCGTTGGTGACGCCCGACGGGTTGACACCGGGGCTCAGCCACCCTGTGGGGCGCGCGCCGGACTGCCGTTCCAGCTCGTGGGTGGCGTCTGCGATGAGGGCGGCCTCGCCGGCCTCGTCGAAGTCGTTCTGGTGCTCGGAGTTCGTCCGGCCGTGGCCGACGATCTCGTCGCCCCGCGCCCGGAGGGCCGCGATGATCTGCGGTGCATGCTGACCGAGCTCGCTGTTCAGGAGCGCGGAGACCGGGATCTGCTCCTGGTCGAAGAGCTCCAGCAGCCGCCAGAAACCGACTCGGTTGCCGTACTCCCGCCATGCCCAGTTGTAGGTGTTCGGGTGCGCGAGCCCCGGCGAGTAGGACAGGCCCAGACCCTCTCCGTACGAGAAGTGCTCCAGGTTCACGCAGAGGTGCACCGCGAGGCGCTTGCCGTCCGGCCAGACGAAGTCCCGGCGGTCGGGAAGCGGCGAGTACCGCAGGCCCGCCGGCGCGCGCAACGTCATCGAGCCGCCTCCCGGCGCCGGCCCGGAAGGTGCGTCGCTCGGCCCATCGCCGTTCCCCTTGCTGTCGCCAAACCGAACCGGACGTTCGGTGCGGTAAAGCTAGAAAGGCGGTATGTCACCGGTGTTACGGCCGTGGCGCCTTTCCGTGACACTCACCGGACCGGCACGGCCGCCCAGGGCGCAAGGTGGGGGCCTGGAGGCAGAGCCGCCTGCCGGCGTGCCCGCCGGGGCACGCAGGATGGGCGCATGTGCACGGTGGTGGTGCGACGGTCGGCCGGCCGGCCGGGCGAGATCCTCGCCGTCCGCGACGAGCTGACCGGCCGGGAGTTCGACGACCCCGGGCGGTGGTGGCCGGAGCTCCCCTCCGTCGTCGGCGGCCGGGACCGCGTCGCCGGGGGGACGTGGTGCGCCACCGACGTCGGCACCGGCGTCACGGCCCTGGTGCTCAACCGCTACCACGAGCGGACGGCGGCCCCGGGAGCACCGAGCCGCGGCGTGCTCCCCCTGCTCGGCGTCGTCCACGGTGCGGCGTGGATGGACTCCGTCGCCCTGCCCGGGATGGCCGGGTTCCTCCTCGTCCTGGTCGAGCCGGACAGGCTGACCAGCTGGGAGTTCGACGGCGAGCAGCTGACCACCACCGAGCACCCCGAGGGCACGCACGTGTTCACCTCCGGCGGATCGGAGGACCAGAAGGGCGAGCTCTGGCGCGGAACCTTCGCGGCCGCGGCCTTCCCCGGCCGCTGGCGGGACCTGGTGCGGGAGCAGGAGCCGGCATCCGAACCCGAGGCCCTCGTCGTCCGCCGCGAGCGGGAGGGCCGGGTGTACGGCACGGTCTTCGCCGGGACGGTCGACGCCCGGCCCGGCCGGCTGCGCCTGGAGTACAGCCGGCAGCCCTGGACCGGCGCCTGGGAGACCGCCGCCTTCGACGCCTGAGAGCCGTCGCTCAGATGGCGTTCCGGCGCTGCAGCTGGACGAAGGCGACCCAGCCCACCGGCGCCGGCAGCCAGAAGGTGACGACGCGGAAGGCCAGCACCGCGGCCAGGGCCGCCGCCACCGGCACACCGGTCGCGGTCAGCCCGCCGAGCAGCGCCGCCTCGACCGCGCCGAGCCCACCGGGCGTGGGTGCCACCGAGCCGACCGCGGAGGAGACGAGGTAGACGCCGATGACCGTGGGCAGCGCCAGCGAGGCGTCGAAGGCCCGCAGCGAGGCGGCCAGCGCCAGCACGTACCCGGCGTTCTGCAGGAGGATGCCGCCGAGGGCGGTGGCCAGCCGCCGCGGTTCGGTGGCGGCGGCGAGCAGCTGTGGCAGCGACTGACGGACCAGCGGCTCGAGCCGGCTGATCAGCAGGCGGCGCACCGGCGCGATCGCGACCAGCAGGCCGACGACGGCGACGGCGCCGAGCAGCACGAGCAGCACGTCCCCGCTGGGCACCAGGGACAGCCGCGCCGTCGACACCCCGCTGGCCCAGCCGACGACGAGCAGCAGCGTCACCGTCGCCGCGACCGTCGCCACCTGGCTCACCGCGACGCTGCCCGCGGCCGCCCCCACGGTCAGGCCTGCCCGCTGCAGGTACCGGATGTTGAGGCCGACGTGGCCCACCGTCGGCGGGGTGACCAGCGTCAGCCACGCCGTCGACAGCTGCACCAGGGTGGTGCGGACCAGGGGCAGGGCGATCGGGACGAACGGGATGAGGGCGAGGGCGGCGCCGACGTAGGTGAGCGCGGAGCCGCCCAGCGCGACCAGCAGCCACAGCGGATCGGCCCGGCGCAGCTCGTCCACGATGCTCACCTGGGACAGCTGCGAGGCGAGCAGGAAGGCCGCGACGGTCGACGCCCCGACGGTGAGGATGACCCGCGGGGAGAAGCGCTCGAGGCGCGGCGCGGCGGCCACGGTGCCGTCGGGCCCGGTCAGCGCGCGGCGCAGTTCGGCGAGCAGCTCGGTGCCGCGCACCGCCCGCCGGACGGCCGCGGGGAGGGCGACGGGCTGCAGGAGCGCCGGCACGCGCGTCGGCGTCGGTTCCGCGCCGCCGGTGCGCAGTGCTGCGACGGCGGCGTCGGGGCCGACGACGGTCGCTCCGCCGACGAGCAGGGCCACGGTGTCGAGGTCGCGCTGCAGCTCGCCGGCCGCGGGCTGCGCCGCCCGCAGGTCGCGGAAGCCGGCCGTTCCGGCGGGATCCAGGACGACGCTGTCGGGGGTGAGCGCGCCGTGCGCCAGCCCCACGCCGTGCAGCCGGCGCAGCGCCGCGAACGCCGCGGCCAGGCCCGCCCCGGCGGCGTCCCCGGCCTCGGTCAGCGGGGTGCCGGCCAGCGGCCGCTCGACGAGCACCAGGGCGGGGCCGACGGCCAGCAGCGCGACGATCGCCGGCACCGGCACGCCGGCCGCGCCGGCCAGGGCCGCGCTGGACGCCTCCC